>Ga0193738_1000022_pt1 | contig 113241 bp, 85 predicted proteins | sample L2a1metaG_FD_144927 | JGI IMG/M metagenome (GOLD analysis project Ga0193738, IMG submission 144927) | Soil microbial communities from a riparian zone of the East river system, Colorado, United States - L2a1 | ecosystem: Environmental > Terrestrial > Soil > Riparian zone | place: USA: East... | reverse complement strand
GGCGTATTCACCGTAAGTTTATAAGTGCCTGCAATATTTGTCCATGCATCTTCTTTTACAGAATATTTTTCTCCCTGTATCCAGTTTTGAATGATAACTGACTTCTCACTAAATACTGGTCCATTTGTAATTATGAAATTGGCGATCTTACCTTCATCAAGGCTTCCAACTTTATCATAGATACCTAAAATGGTTGCAGGATTTTTCGTCAACGCTTCCATTGCTTTGCTTTCACTTAAACCATAATCCATTGCCTTGCGAAGATTTGTCCAGAACTGAGTTATGGTTCTAAGATCAGCAGTGGTAAGACAAAAATTGATTCCTGCTTTTTCGAAATAAGAAGCATTTGCAGGCGCCATTTCCCAATGTTTCATATCATTTAAAGAAACAAACCTGGCTTCAGTAGGATCTTCCACATCTTGTGCCTGCGGATAGTTCAATGTAATAATAAATGAAGCGTTACTTGCTTTCATGTCTTTGATACGCTGGTATTCATTACCGCCAGCTTTTAAAATATATTGAACACCAAACTCATCTCCTATTTTATCAGCACGAAGACAGTTCCATTTATCATTTGCATCAAATATCTGTGGTAGGCCAAGGTTATTATTCCATGCTTCCATGCTGATATTCACTCCTTCTTCTACCGGTTTTTGTTTATACCATTGTGCATCGAGGAAAGACTGTCGAAGCAATGCAATGGTTCCCATCATTGAACCAGGATAACTTTGCGTAGAAGTGCCTTTACTAAATGAATAATGTGCGGATGCCTTCTCTTTCAGCATCACCAAATTTTCTTTGGAGTTAGCAAGAGTTACAACAGTGCCACTACCTCGGGAAATACCATCTCTTACATGACTCAATACTGTACCGAAACCAGCTTCACGAAGCGGCTTTGCTTTTGTGTCATCAATAGCAAATACTTTAAATGCATCGGCTTCGCTTTTTATAGCCTGATTCCATCCATAAGCACCTTTAGCATTTGAAGTGAATTGTTGTGCACCAAAAAATCCACCACCACCTCCCCCTTGTCCTTGTTGAGGAGTGGGAAGCGTTGTTCCATAATCAGCATAAATGTCAATGAATGATGGGTAAATGAATTTTCCTTTACAGTCAACTTCAACTGCGCCTGCGGGAACTTTTACCGAAGTACCGACGGAAATAATTTTCCCGTCTTTAATTACCATAGTAGCATTGTTGAGTGTAGTTGCTACGTCTTTAACAATAGTTGCGTTTGTGAAAGCATAAGTACCGTGTCTTGGATCAACAACTCCATTTTCGGGGAATGTTGCCTGCCCTAACAAATTAGATGTGACCGGGAATAACGCTAGCACAAAAACCAACCTGTACATAAACAGAGTTTTTCTCATTGCGATTAGTTTTTTGAAATTTGATGTTTTTTTTAACAAGAACTTGCGAATAGGGACGCCGAATTTATAACAATTGGAGCAAACATGGCCGAAGACTTTATAAGAGGCGGTTTGGCATGAAAAATCATTTGCTTTTTAAAAAAAATCCGACATTGTCGTGGCTATAAACTTTGGTTACCTTTGAGCTTAATCAATTTCTGCCATATGCCGGGCATCAAATCACTAATTACAATACCTGATTTTAGTTTATCTCCGCGAATCGACCAGGTTGGTGTAGAAGAAAGAGCCTCCCGTTTTACAAAAAGAAGTATCAAAAAGGAAACTAAGATGAATGGGCTGAAACTTGTGCTCAACATGATCGATCTTACAACTCTTGAAGGAAAAGATACAGATGGTAAGGTGAAACAACTTTGTTATAAGGCAATGCATTTACATGATGCACTACCTGGCTTACCGACAGTTGCGGCGGTTTGTGTTTATCCATCTATGGTTAAAGTTGCAAAAAAAGCCTTGGGAGATTCAGGAATAAATGTCGCTTCGGTGGCTACCGCATTTCCAAGCGGTCAGGCGCCTAAAGAAGTTAAGATCCGTGATACAAAATATGCGGTTGATCAAGGAGCTGATGAAGTGGATATGGTCATCAGTCGTGGTAAATTTCATTCAGGCGAATACAATTTTGTTTTTGATGAGATAGCCGCTATCAAAGAAGCTTGTGGCGAAGCAAGATTAAAAGTTATTCTAGAAACTGGCGAGTTAGGTACAATGGATAAGGTCCGCCGGGCAAGTGATATAGCCATGCATGCTGGTGCTGATTTCATAAAAACATCTACAGGGAAAATACAACCTGCCGCTACCATGCCTGTGACATTAGTAATGCTTGAAGCAATAAGAGACTATTATTATAAGACTGGAAGAATGGTCGGCATGAAACCGGCCGGTGGAATTTCAAAATCAAAATTAGCTTTACATTATTTAGTAATGCTAAAAGAAACATTGGGTGAAGATTGGATGAATAATCATTGGTTCAGATTTGGGGCGAGTAGTTTGGCAAATGATGTATTGATGCAGATAATGAAAGAAAAAACAGGGGTATACCAGGCGGCGAATTATTTCAGTGTGGACTAAACCCCCTGTCCTCCGAAAGGGGAGACTTAGATTGAAGATTCTTTAGAAATTTTTGTTACCCCGTTGGGGTAAAATATTTATAGTAGAAAGAGAATGAATTATCAGAACTCCGTAGGAGTTCAATATTGTTGAATAGAATTACAGAACGATAAAGAGTGCGACGCAACAAACGATGATAGTAGCAATGAAGTTGACCTCATAAAAAAATATAAATGCCGAAAACAATTTCAAAAAAGAAAAACAATACGATCAAACTAAAGTTTGATACCTGGCAATATGCGCCAGCGCCGGAAAGTAAAAGTGCTGCGAGTATTAAACCTCAATATGATCTGTTTATAAATGGTGAATGGCAAAAGCCATCTGGTAATAAATATTTTGACACGATCAACCCTGCAACTGAAGAAAAACTGAGCGAGGTGGCTGAAGCGAATGTCGCCGATGTTGATAAAGCGGTATCTGCTGCAAGGAAATCTTATGAAAAGGTTTGGAAGAAAATGCCGGCTAAAGAAAGAGCAAAATATATTTTCAGGATAGCAAGAATGATACAAGAAAAAGCGAGGGAGCTATGTATTATTGAAACACTGGATGGCGGTAAACCGATCCGTGAAAGCCGCGACTTTGATGTGCCGACTGCCGCGAATCATTTCTTTTATTATGCTGGCTGGGCTGATAAATTAGAATATGCTTTTCCTAATCGCCAAACTGAACCACTTGGTGTCGCTGGACAGATCATTCCATGGAATTTTCCTTTGTTAATGGCAGCCTGGAAAATTGCGCCTGCATTAGCAACTGGAAATACTGTTGTATTAAAACCTGCGGAAACAACTTCACTAACAGCATTGAAGCTTGCTGAAATAATCCAGGAATCTGATCTTCCGCCGGGTGTAGTAAATATAATAACCGGGGCCGGCGCTACTGGTGCGGCGATCGTTAATCATCCGGATATAAATAAGATCGCATTTACAGGATCAACTGATGTTGGAAAAATTATTCAACGTGCAATTGCCGGAACGAATAAAAAAGCAACACTTGAATTAGGAGGTAAAGCTGCCAATATAATTTTTGAAGATGCACCAATTGACCAGGCTGTTGAAGGTGTGGTGAATGGAATTTATTTTAACCAGGGGCATGTTTGTTGTGCAGGTTCAAGATTGTATGTGCAGGAATCTGTTGCGAAAGAAGTGATAAGAAAATTAAAAGACAGGATCGAATCATTGATCGTTGGTGATCCGATGGATAAGAACACTGATATTGGTGCCATCAATTCTAAACAACAATTGGAGGCAATTCATAAGTATATAAAAATTGGAGAAGCAGAAGGAAGTGAAATGTATCAGAGCAGTTGCCAATTACCCGGTAAAGGTTTTTGGTGCCGGCCAACCTTGTTTACTAATGTTGCACAAAGCAATCGTATTGCACAGGAAGAAATCTTTGGACCGGTGCTGGCTATTCTTACTTTCAGAACCGATGATGAGGTGATCGAGAAAGCAAATAACTCACCTTATGGTTTGAGTGCTGGCGTCTGGACAGATAAAGGTTCTAAAATTTTCAACATGACTAAAAGAATGAGAGCAGGAGTTATCTGGGCAAATACATTTAATAAGTTTGACCCATCTTCTCCATTCGGTGGTTATAAAGAAAGCGGTTATGGAAGAGAAGGTGGTTTACACGGTTTATTACCTTATTTAAATCTCGTTAATTAAAAAATATGGGAAAGGCATTAATTAAAAAATCTTCTTTGAGTATAAGTGAAAATGGTTTGGAGAAAAAAGTTTCATCAAAGAGATTAGAAGTTTTAAAGACTTATAAAATTTATATCGGCGGACAGTTTCCAAGAACTGAGTCCGGCAGATATTATGTTCCAACAAATGCTGACGGTAAAAAACTCGCCAATGTTTGTCTTAGTTCAAGAAAAGATTTTCGTGATGCTGTTGTCGCTGCAAGAGGCGCATTTGGAAGTTGGAGTACAAGAGCTGCTTTCAATAGAGGACAAATTCTTTACCGCATGGCTGAAATGTTGGAAGGAAGAAAAGCACAATTTATTGAAGAGTTGATACAACAGGATTCATCAAAAGGAAAAGCAGAGAAAGAATTAAATCTTGCGATTGATCGATTGATATATTATGCAGGGTGGTGTGATAAATATCAGCAACTCTTTAGTGCGGTAAATCCAGTTGCAAGTTCTCATTTTAATTTCTCTGTTCCTGAGCCGACGGGTGTTGTGTCTATAATAGCTCCCCAAAATGATTCACTGCTGGGGTTAGTTTCTGTTATTGCACCTGTAATAGCTGGTGGCAATACTTGTGTTGTGCTTGCATCTGAAACAAAACCGCTCTGCTCGGTCACTTTTGCAGAAGTTTTAAATTCATCTGATCTACCTGGTGGTGTTATAAATATTTTAACTGGAAAAGTTTCTGAACTCGCCCCATGGTTTGTTGACCACATGGACGTGAATGCAACCATTTTCTGTGAAAATGATTCTGAATTAAAAAAGATGATGCAGGAAAAAAGTGCCATGAACCTGAAACGCATTTTCTTTTATGATAAAATAAAATGGAATACAGACCAGGATCAATCCCCTTATTTTATTTTGGATACACAGGAAATAAAAACAACCTGGCACCCGGTTGAAAATATTGCGGGATCGGGTGGCGGCTACTAAATTCTAGATTTGGCTATATTTTTGCACAACGAATTTTATGAACAAGATTTTTTTAATAACGGCTTTGCTTTTTTCTCTCCATTCATTTTCACAGGATACAACATTTAATAGATCAGCTGATACTACATCTGTAATTGTGCATAAAGACCCGCGGCTCGATCTGTTGGTGAAAAAACAAATACAGATCAATGAAGAAACAACACGTGAAGCAAGGCGGGTTGGCAAAGGTTACCGCTTGCTTGTGATCAATACTAATAACAGGGACGAAGCAACTGCCGCTAAAACGAAAGTGTACACTTTTTTCCCCGAGTTAAAATCCTATCTTCTTTACCAGGCACCTTATTTTAAATTGAAAGTTGGAAATTTTAAGGAAAAGAAAGAAGCTGAGGATTACCAAAAACGACTCGAAAAATATTTTCCTAAAGGTGTTTTTATCATGAATGATACGATTGAAATAAAATTGGATAAAGAAGTAGAGACCGTTAGTCGTAACTGATTTATAAAGCTCCGTTTCAATCGCTATTTTTGCCGGATGAGGGATAAAATCAAAAAACTGGCAAAAGAGTACTCTGCAGAATTTATTGCAATACGTCATCATCTTCATGCTAATCCTGAATTGAGCTACCAGGAATTTGAAACTTCAAAATTCATTCAAAGCAAACTTACTGAATTTGGTATTCCTTATGAAGTGAAAGCAACAACCGGTGTTGTTGGATTGATAAAAGGAAAAAATCCCGACAGCAGAATATTTGCTATCCGTGCCGATATCGATGCATTGCCAATATTGGAAGAAAACGATGTTCCATACAGATCAACTAAAAAAGGAATAATGCATGCCTGCGGACATGATGTACATACAACTTGTTTACTTGGTGCTGCAAAAATTTTGAGTGAGTTAAAAAATGAATGGCAGGGAACCATCAAATTAATTTTTCAACCTGGTGAAGAAAAAAATCCAGGGGGCGCCAGCTATATGATAAAAGAAGGCGTGCTGGAAAATCCCAAACCTTCAGGCATTGTTGCGATGCATGTACATACAGGCATGCCGGTTGGTAAAACAAGCTTTAGAGGTGGCAAAGTAATGGCCAGCGCTGATGAACTTTATTTCACTGTAAAAGGGAAAGGAGGACATGCAGCATCACCACATTTGTGTGTTGATCCGATCTTGATCGCATCGCATCTTATAATCGCACTTCAACAAGTAATAAGTCGAAATTCAAATCCATTTGATCCTTCAGTTTTATCGATCACTTCTTTCCAGGCTGGCGCTACAACTAATGTAATTCCAAATGAAGTGAAGTTGATGGGAACATTCAGGGCAATGGATGAAAAATGGAGAGCCGAAGCACATCAGTTAATTGAAAGAATTTCAAAAGATCTTGTGCATAGCATGGGTGGTGAAATTGATGTTCATATTGATAAAGGCTACCCAGCTGTTGTTAATAATGATGACTTAAACAGATCTGTTAAAAATGCAGCTTGTGAATTCTTTGGAACTGAAAATGTGGAAGAAACAGAATTACGAATGGGTGCCGAGGACTTTGGCTATTACGCACAGAAAATACCTGCTTGCTTTTACCGGGTGGGTGTTATGAATAAAGAAAAAGGAATTGTCTCCGGTGTTCACACTCCTACTTTCAATATTGATGAAAATGCGATCGAAGTGGGCATGGGCCTGATGGCTTGGCTTGGAACTTGCATTTAGACTTCTTTCACAAATTTTGATGCAACGATACAGTTCCGGCAATGGTCAAATAATAAACGATCAAATGAAACTATTTATATCAATATTGCTCTTTATAACGCTTACAGCCTTTGTAAATTCTTGCTCAAAGTCAAACGCTAAATTCAAAGAAGGAACTATTGAGCTTAAATTATCAGATTGTGAAAATGGAAGTATCTCAGGCGATAACTTGAAACTTTGTTTTGAGGCAGTAGTGAGTGATTCCCGTTGCCCTGCTAATGCAATGTGTATTTGGCAGGGTGCTGCTACCGCTTCCTTTTCTTTTACTAAAAATGGCAATACCCATCGCTTTAATCTTTCAACTATAACAATGAAGCCTAACTATGCCAAGGACACAATTATAGCTGGATATAAAATAGAGTTTACAAATCTTTCCCCTTATCCAGGCACAGTTGCTGACCCTATTCCTGATAGCCAAAGAAAGGCTGAAGTGAAAATCACTAAAGAGTAATTTTAGTCTTCGCTCCTTCTCTATCGACATCAATATTAAAAGCAGAAACTCATAAGAATATTTATTGAGATTCTGCTTTTTTATCTGGCAAATCATCTCATATTGTTAAGCTCGATTATTTTGTACATTGCACTCCCATTTTGTTTGTCATACCGGTTGATATTGCGATGCTCTAATGTGCTGAATAGAAAACGGGAAGATGAAAGGAGCGTCGCAAGAAAAGTTTAATAGTAGTAATTAGCTTGTCAAATAAAAATTATGGCGGCTAAACCCGGTAACATAAAAAATATTTATGCAACCTAACGAACTCCGTAAACAGCAGGCTCTCGAGTATCACTCTAAAGGAAGACCCGGAAAGATCGAAGTAGTTCCAACCAAAGAAGCGAAAACACAAAGAGATCTGTCGCTGGCTTATAGCCCCGGTGTAGCAGAACCATGTAAAGAAATTGCCGCAAATCCCGAAGATGTTTATAAATATACCGCCAAAGGGAATTTAGTAGGCGTTATCAGTAACGGAACGGCGGTACTCGGACTTGGGGATATCGGACCAGAAGCTGGCAAACCTGTGATGGAAGGGAAAGGTGTACTGTTTAAAATTTTTGCAGACATTGATGTATTTGATATCGAGATCAATGAAAAAGATCCAGATAAGTTTGTTGAAATAGTAAAGTCGCTTGAACCAACTTTTGGTGGTATTAATCTTGAAGACATCAAAGCTCCCGAATGCTTTGTCATAGAAAAAAAGCTAAAGGAGTTAATGCATATTCCGGTGATGCATGATGACCAGCACGGCACTGCAATTATTTCCGGCGCGGCATTATTGAATGCATTGGAAATTCAAAAGAAAAAAATTGAAAAAGCAAAGTTTGTTGTGAATGGCGCTGGCGCTGCAGCCATTTCATGTAGTCGTTTATATGAATCATTGGGTGCGAAACATGAAAACTTTATCATGTTTGATCGCAAAGGCGTTTTATACAAAGGACGCAATGATATTGATGAGATGAAACTTAATTATGCTAATGCAAAAGGCGAAATGACATTAGCAGAGGCATTGAAAGATGCTGATGTGTTTATTGGATTGAGTGCCGGAAATTGTGTTACCGCGGATATGGTAAAATCGATGGCAAAAAATCCGATTGTATTTGCTAATGGCAAATCCTATCCGGAAATTAGCTATGAAGATGCAACGGGTGCCAGGAAAGATGTGATCATGGCGACAGGGCGCAGCGATTATCCTAACCAGGTAAATAATGTGTTAGGGTTCCCATATATTTTCCGCGGTGCATTGGATGTAAGAGCCAGCCAGATCAATGAAGCAATGAAACTAGCCGCAGTAAAAGCATTGGCCGAATTGGCGAAATCCCCCGTTCCGGATATTGTGAACATGGCTTATGGTGAAAAAAATATCCTATTTGGCCCCGATTATATAATTCCAAAACCGCTTGATCCCCGTTTGTTGTCGACAGTAGCACCAGCAGTTGCAAAAGCTGCAATTGAAAGTGGCGTTGCCAAACATAGAATTGAAGATTGGGATGTATATAAGAATGAACTTGACAAAAGGCTTGGAATAGATAACCAGGTACTACGTGTGATTGGCAGTAAGGCAAGAAGAAATCCGAAAAGGATTGTATATGCGGAAGCAGATAATTTAAAAATTCTTAAAGCAGCCCAGATCGTATATGACGAAGGTGTTGGTTACCCTATTCTATTAGGTGATGAAACTAGAATTAAATTAATAGCCGCGGAAGCTGGTATAGAGTTGGAAGGAATTCCAATACTTGACCCAAGAAGTGAAGAAACAGCAGAAAAAAGACTTCTGTATGGTGAAATATTTTTCCATAAAAGAGGAAGAAGGGGTTTCAATGCATACGAAGCAAAAAAGGTGATGCGTGACAGAAACTATTTTGGTTGCATGATGGTAGAATGTGGTGATGCAGATTGTATGATCTCAGGCCTGGCGAAAAACTATCCTGATACTATCCGGCCGGCATTGCATACGATAGGAACAGAAGAAGGTGTAAAGAAAATTGCCGGAATGTACCTGATGCTTACGAAAAAAGGTCCATTATTTCTTGCTGATACAACAGTGAATTTTAATCCAACAGCAGAAGAGCTTGCTGATATTACGTTGATGGTGGCCAAAGAAGTAAGACAATTCAACATCACTCCAAGAATTGCAATGCTTAGTTATTCAAACTTTGGCAGCAGTAATTCACCGGAAGCAAAATTGGTTGCTGAAGCAAGAAAAATTGTGAAACATAAAATGCCTTCGCTGATCGTCGATGGAGAGATGCAGGCCAGCGTAGCATTTAATAATGAATTGATGAAAGAAAATTATCCTTTCTCCGAACTGGTTGATAAAAATGTTAACACTCTTATCTTTCCTAACCTTGCATCAGGAAATATTGCATACAATCTTTTGAAAGAGTTAGGCACAGCTGATGCAATTGGGCCGATCCTGTTAGGATTAAAAAAACCAGTCCATATTTTACAACTAGGTAGCTCAGTTCGAAGCATCCTTAACATGTCAGTGATCGCAATTGTAGATGCACAAAAAAGTAAAGTGCCTACAGAAGAGATCGTACAAAAATCAAGATGGTGGAAGAGATTCCGAAAAGAGAAGAACACTGAGATCTGAATTATTAATTCTTATCTGTTAATTATTCAAATCGTTCTCACTTTGTATCTTTCGACTGCTTCGAGTATATTGCATCTATGACAATTTTCAGCAATATTGGTCAGTACTTGTTGATGCTCAGCGGCATGATCTCCCGCCCTGAAAATGCGAAAATGTACTGGAAAGAATTTATTCATCAATGTTCTGAGATCGGTATTGGTTCTTTAGGGATCGTTGTTATCATTTCAGTTTTCATGGGTGCAGTTTCCACAGTTCAAACAGCTTACCAGCTTGTAAGTCCCCTCATCCCTTTATCAGTAATTGCACAAGTAGTAAGGGATACAGTTATTCTTGAATTTGCTCCTACATTAGTTTGTATTGTATTAGCAGGTGTAGTTGGCAGTAAAATTGCCAGTGAACTTGGCAATATGAGGGTAAGTGAACAAATAGATGCATTGGAAATTATGGGCATCAATTCAAAAACGTACCTGGTGCTTCCGAAAATTGTTGCTGCGCTTGTAGTAATTCCCATGCTTGTAATTATTGCAGGTGTACTTGGTATTTGGGGCGGAAGATTAGCAGGCACCATGACCGGTATCGTTCCACCTGCTACATTCGACCAGGGATTACTAGATTCATTTTCTCCTTACAATGTAATATTTGCTTTGTATAAAGCGTACTCATTTGCATTTATTATTTCAAGCATATCGGCCTACTTTGGGTATTATGTAAAAGGAGGCGCCTTAGAAATAGGAAGAGCAAGTACAAAAGCAGTAGTTGTAAGTTGCATCATGATCTTATTTGCTGATTATATCCTGGCAGCATTATTATTATAACAATGATCGAAGTAAGAAACATAAAGAAAAGTTTTGGTGATAAAGTTGTCATCGAAGATGTAAGCGCTGTAATGAAAGCAGGTCAGTGCAATCTTATTATTGGTTCAAGCGGAAGCGGGAAAACTGTTTTGATGAAATGCATGGTTGGATTGTTTGTGCCAGATGACGGTGAGATATTATACAACGGCGAGAACTTTATGAAGATGAACCGGAATGAAAAGACTGAGATCCGTAAACAGATCGGAATGCTTTTCCAGGGCTCGGCATTGTTTGATAGTTTAACGGTGCAGGATAATGTGATGTTCCCTTTGAATATGTTTACCCCCTGGTCTACCAAAAAAAAATTAGAAAGAGTTAATGAAGTGCTTGATCGTGTAAACTTAAAAGACACCAACAAAAAATTTCCGGCTGAGCTCAGCGGCGGTATGAAAAAAAGAGTGGGTATAGCAAGAGCTATTGTTTTAAATCCAAAATATCTTTTTTGTGATGAGCCCAATTCAGGACTTGATCCACAAACTTCTTTAGTGATCGACAGGCTGATCAAAGAGATCACTCTTGAATATAATATTACCACTGTCGTAAACACCCATGATATGAACAGTGTAATGGAAGTTGGTAGTTATGTTTTATATATGTACCAGGGTAAAAAAGAATGGGAAGGAACAAACAAAGAGATCATCTTCAGTAAGAATCAACGGCTGAATGAATTTATTTTTGCATCTGAGTTTTTAAAAGATGCAAAAGAAATGAGGATGCTGGAAGAAAGCGGAAAAATGCCGAATGACAGGAATATTGATGACATGATAAAGTAATTTGCTGATGTCCTAATTTGCTGATATGCAAATGAAAAAACTACTACTTATTTTCTCGCTACTAACTTTTATATCTTCTTTATCTGCACATGAGTTTTGGTTAGATCCTGAAAAATTTATTTACAAAAGAACTGAGAAGGTAGATATTCGTTTCCTTGTGGGTGAAAATTTTGAAGGCGAAAATTGGCAAGGGAATAATGAAAGAATAAGATCATTGAAATTATATTATGGAGGCGCAAGTGATGATCTGTCTCCATTCATAACAGATGCTGAAGGAGATTCAATCGAATATGTTATGGTAGATGAGGGAACTAATCTTATAGCATTCAACAGCAATAATGCATTTATTGAATTGGAACCCTCGAAATTCAATGAATACTTAATAGAAGATGGCTTGACAAATGCACTTGAATACCGAAAACAAAACAATGAAATGGGTTGCAATGGCCGTGAGTTTTACCAGCGTTGTGCAAAAACTTTATTACAGGTTGGTGATGTAAAAGACAAAACATATGGAATTACCACTTCCATGCCCATTGACATTGTTCCATCGTCTAATCCTTACCAATTAAATAATAAAGAATTGTTCCGGGTAAAAATTTTTTATAAAGGCTCTCCTCTTCCCAATGCACTTATAAAGACCTGGCATAGGGTAAAGAATAAAACACTAATGAAAAAACTAAAAACCAATAGTAAAGGAGAAATTGTTTTTCCAGTAAACACCAACGGCAAGTGGATGATAAGTACAGTAAAAATGGAACGACTCACAGACAATCCTGTTTGTGACTGGCAAAGCTATTGGGGCTCACTAACCTGGGGCTACAAATGATTATGCCGACTGGAATTTGCTCAATAAAATTCTTGCTGTACAAGAGTGCGCCGATAGTCACTGTGATTTCGCTTCGGTCAACGACAGATGCTATGAAAACGGAACCTTGAAAAGAGCGTCGCAACAGACGATCAATAGTAGCACAAAAGACGACCTCAAAAAATTAAATCCCCTATTTTTGCGGTCCCGATAATTATCGGGATACAAACAAGTCTATGAGCATTCTCGTAAATAAAAAATCCAAAGTTTTAGTACAGGGTTTCACTGGTAGCGAAGGCACTTTTCATGCTACGCAAATGATCGAATACGGAACCAATGTAGTGGGTGGAGTGACGCCTGGTAAAGGCGGACAAAAACATTTGGATAAACCTGTTTTTAATACCGTTGCTGATTGTGTGAAAAATACCGGTGCCGATGTGAGTATCATTTTTGTACCGCCGGCATTTGCTGCTGATGCTATCATGGAATCAGCTGAAGCCGGTGTTTTACTTGTAGTGTGCATTACCGAAGGAATTCCTGTACAGGATATGGTGAAAGTGAAAAACTTTTTGAAGTCAACAAATGCAAGATTGATTGGGCCGAATTGCCCGGGGGTTATCACTGCGGATGAATGTAAAGTTGGTATCATGCCTGGCTTTGTTTTTAAAAAGGGAAGAATTGGTATTGTTTCAAAATCAGGAACGCTGACATATGAAGCAGCTGACCAGGTGGCAAAAGCAGGTCTGGGCATTTCAACCGCTGTTGGCATTGGCGGCGACCCGATCATTGGAACTACCACTAAAGAAGCTGTTGAACTTTTTATGAATGATGTGGACACTGATGCGATCGTAATGATCGGTGAGATCGGGGGTGGTATGGAAGCTGAAGCTGCTAATTGGATAAAACAATCAGGAAATAAAAAGCCGGTTGTTGGTTTTATAGCAGGTCAAACAGCTCCTCCGGGTCGGCGTATGGGACATGCCGGTGCTATTGTTGGCGGCGCAGACGATACAGCTGCTGCAAAAATGAGGATCATGACCGAATGCGGAATTCATGTAGTACAAAGTCCTGCAGATATTGGTAAACGAATGAAAGAAATTATTAAATAGAAAAAGCCCCGTAAATACGGGGCTTTTCATTTATGAGTTAAAACTAAAAACCACGATTCCTGCCATCCCTGTCGTTGTCATCCCATCCTCTATCTCTATCATTATTATCCCAACCACGATCTCTTCTGTTGTTTCCTCTTTCATCTATATCAACATAACCTGAATAGTTAACAGTAATGCGAAGGTCATTATTTCTTACAAAGAAGTTCTTTGCAGATACAAGTCGCATTTTTCCAAAAAATCCACGGCTTCTTTCATAAACCTTTATCGTATGCATACCTGGGCGCATTCTGTCAAGGCGAATGCTGTTATCGTCACGATAGGTTCTGCCATCTATAACTACTTCATAATTCCTGTTTGATTTAATTGTTACTGATGGTGGCCTGTCGGCTGCCATGGTTGATAAAGTGAGCAGTAAACCTGCTGCAAATGTTAAGATTGTTTTCATGTTTCTAAATTTTAAGGTTGACGGCCAGAGTTTACCGGGATACGCTCTAACCAATTTCAATTACCCCCCGGCACATTGTTTAATTATTTTATTTATTTGAACTCACGGATATATTCTTTCAATGCTTCTTTGTTATTATTGAATGTAAAAGCATCATTCAGCATAAAGTAATTTCCTTTATCAATTGTTTTACCATATGCATACTTAGCGATATCCAACCTGTTGTTTTCAAAAGTGAACAGTAAGACCATTTCCTTTACCTGCTGACTTGTGAAATAATTCCTGTCAATGATCTGCTTGGCTGCGGTCAATCTTGTGTTCTCAAACCATTCTCTGCGCAGACTTTCTTTTGCCAGGGCGAAATCATTATTGGTCATTGCCCTGCTGTAGTTATTATTATCATAACGGGAATCATCGTTATTGCGGTCGTCATCGTAATCACGGTTGTCCCTTTCATCAAGATCATTGTTACCATAATCTCCATCATTACGATCGTCACCATCATCATAGGTTTTGTCCCGGTTGCGGTCATCTTTTCTGTCATAGTAGTCATCATCATTGTACCAATCATCATTAGGATCGATTCTGCGCTCATCGATCAGCACTTTTCCAAAACGGTTGACAAGAATGTCAAAATGATAACCATTTCTGAATGTTACTTTGATGTTGTAAATAGTTTCCTCTCTTTTGTTCCCAAAATTCACCCCGGTTTTCCTTTTCAGTTCACGCAGCACTCTTACGTTATGCGTACCTGGGCGAATACTAGTTAAGGAAAGAGTGTTGTCATTGAGGTCGTATCGGCGGCCATCAACTTCAACAAATATTTTGTTGTTACTAATACTGGTGACGGTAAGGCGGGTACCGTCGTAGGCCATTGCAGCAATTGAGAAAATGGTGCTAAGTAAAAGGGTAAAAATTGTCTTCATATACTTTGTTTTTGATGTGAACAATTTTGTTCTGGTACAATTATTCCAATGTCATGCCATTGCTACTCAAGAAAACGTTAAAGGCTAAACAACACTTATCGTTTAACAATTATTAATAATCATTGCACCCGCTTATGAAAAATCATTCTTCTCCGCATCTCATAAGCATTGATAGTACTATCTTGTAAAAAAATTTAACGGTATGTTGATGCAACCATTGAAAACTTTATCGTCGCTGGTGATTCTGATTTGCATTTTGATAACAAATGTGTATTCCCAAACTCCTGTGAAGAACTATGAAAAGGAATGGAAGAATATAGATGAACTGATCACTAAAAAGAATCTTCCTAAAACTGCATTAGCAGAAGTTAAAAAAATATATGCGTTAGCAAAAAAGGAAAAACAAGATGCTCAGATCATAAAGGCGGTTATTTATATGGTCGGTCTGCAAAGGGAAACGAGAGAAGACAATGAAAGTTTAGCAATAAGAGAAATAGAAAATGAAATTGCGACTGCAAAAGAACCTGTTATTTCTATTTTCAGAAGTTTACTTGCTGATGTTTATTTAAATTATTTCCATCAACACAGGTGGCAATTATATAACCGCACCGAAACAAAGCAATTCAAAAAAGATGATATAAAAACATGGACGGCCGCCGACTTTCATAAAAAAATCAGCGAATTGTACCTGCTTTCAATAAAAAATGAAAAGCTACTTCAGCAAACCAGTCTTAGATCGTTCGATGAAATAATATTACGAGGCAATGTTCGGCATCTTCGTCCGACCTTATATGATCTTCTTGCTCATCGTGCATTGGAGTATTTTAAAAGTGATGAACGTGATATTGATAAGCCGGCTTATGCTTTTGAGATCGACCAGCCCTCGGCATTTGATCCCGCAACTGATTTTATTGCAAAAAAAATCATAACAAAAGATTCTCTCTCTTTAAAGCATAAAGCATTGCTCGTTTACCAGCAATTGCTTGCGTTTCATCTCAAGGACACCAAGCCTGATGCATTATTGGATGCTGATATTCAGCGACTGGAGTTTGTTCATGAAAATTCAACACACCCGGATAAGGATTCTTTATACCGTAAAGCTTTAACGCATTTGGGTAATCTATATCCAAATTTACCTGCCGCTTCACAGGCATGGTATTTACTGGCTAGTAAATATAATGCTGATGCAGAAAGCTATGAGCCTTTTGGCGACACAACACAACGATATGCCCGGGTAAAAGCAAAAGAAATTTGTGAAAAAGTTATTCGGCAAAAAGATTCTTCAGAAGGAAAGATCAATTGTATTAACCTGTTAAAGCAGATCGAAGCAAAAGAATTAAACTTCAGCCTTGAGAAAGTAAATGTGCCGAATAAAGCTTTCCGATCACTTATTCAATATCGAAATCTTGATAAACTTAACCTGCGTTTAGTAAAAGCAGATGAGAAAACTGCTGACATTCTTAATTATTATGATGAAAATACTTGGACGCAATTACTCAAAATACCAGCAATTCGTAACTGGCAACAAGTTCTTCCTTCCACAAACGACTATCAAACTCATTCGGTCGAAATAAAAATAGATGAGTTACCCGTTGGCGAATATATTTTACTCGCCGCTTCAGATAATTTTTCCAAAGAAGCAATTATTGGCGCAAGGACCTTTTATGTTTCAAATATTAGTTTTGTTAATAATGAAAAAGATTACTTCCTGCTTCACCGTGAAACGGGAAAACCTCTTTCCTCAGCAAGTGTACAGGTTTGGGAACAACGTTATTATCAGAAGCAATCAAAATATATCAAGCAACAAACTCAACCATATACAACTGACGCTAATGGATACTTCAAACTAACTAATCCCTGGAAAGATAATTACACGTACACTTATGCGCTGGATATAAGCTATAATGGTGACAAGTTATTTATGAAGGAGTTGATGAATGATTACTATTATTACAGAAACCCGGAACAAAAAGAAGCAGAGCCAATTGATCTGAGAAGGATCTTCTTTTTTACAGATCGCAGCATTTATCGTCCCGGTCAAACGATATATTTTAAAGGGATCGCTGTTATTCCTGATAAGGAAACAAAGAATAAAGTACTTGCAAATTATACTACCTGGGTTTATCTCAGAAATGCAAATTATCAATTAGCTGATTCAATACAGGTAAAGACAAATGAATATGGATCCTTCTCTGGTAAATTCCAGGTACCTATAGGTGTGCTGAATGGAAATTTCTCCATTTATGCAAAAGATCAAAAAGGAGAAACAGATTTTTCAGTGGAAGAATATAAACGCCCAAAGTTTTATGTGGAGTTTGAAAAAATAAAAGGCACTTATAAATTAAGTGATAAAATAAAAATTATTGGTTCTGCTAAAGCTTATGCTGGAAATAATATTGATGGCGCCATTATTAAATATAGAGTAGAAAGAAATGCTAGGTTTCCTTATCCCTGGAGGTTTTATCGCTGGCCTCAACCCTCGAGCAGCATGGAAATAACACATGGTGAAGCAAAAACTGATAAGGATGGAAAATTCACAATTGAGTTCGAAGCTATTCCTGATAAAAAACTTGACAAAAAACTTGATCCAATTTTTGAATATACAGTGTATGCAGATGTAACGGACATTAATGGAGAAACCAGAAGCGGTCAAACTGAAGTATCTGTTGGTTACAAGGCGCTGTTATTAAAAGTTGAGCTCCCTCTTTCTCTTCCAGCAGATAGTTTAAAAAACATTTTGATTCGCACTGAGAATATGGCTGGTGAATTTGAACCAGCTAAAGTAAACGTTACGATCACTAAACTTAAAGAAGAAAAAAGATTGATCAGGAAACGCTATTGGGAAAGACCAGATCAGTTTGTAATGAGTAAAGAAGAATACATAAAATATTTTCCAAATGATGAATATGATAATGAAACAGATTTTAAAAGTTGGGGAAAGGGAGAAAAAGTATTTGAGAAAGCTGATTCGGTAAAAGACGATGGCAAATGGAAAATGGCAAATGGAAAGATCGGGACCGGTTTTTATATGGTTGAAATCTCAACAAAAGATAAGAATGGCGAAGAAGTAAAAGATATACAATACATAGAACTATTTGACGAAAAGAGTAAACAACTTAACTCACCGGCCTATTTATGGACCAAAGGATCAAAACCAATTGAGCCTGGTGAAAAAACAGAAATAGAACTTGGCACTTCAGCAAATGATCTGTTTGTGATCAGCCAAACAATAAAAACAGTAAACACCAGTCAGAAAGAAAGCAAATATGAATATGCAGGTCTTGACAATGAGAAAAAACGATTTGAATTTGCTGCCGCAGAAGCTGATCGTGGTGGCTATGGCGTGAGTTTCCTTTTTGTAAAGAATAATCGCTTTTATGAATACAATGATATTATCACAATACCATGGACAAATAAAGACTTGAATATTGAATACGCCACTTTTCGTGATAAAACCTTACCTGGAAGTGAAGAAAAATGGAAAGTAAAGATCAGTGGATTTAAAAAAGAAAAGATCGCTGCTGAAATATTAGCAAGTATGTATGATGCCTCGTTGGATCAATTTAAATTTCATAGCTGGAGCGAACCAAATATTTGGCCACAATATTCTTATAATTCGATATGGAAGAGTGATTATAACTTTTCAAAGTTTGAATCAAACCAAATATATGCCCCGATAAGAGAAAGTAAAACGCTTGACAAACGATATGATGAATTAGATTATACATATAGTGATTTTAGAAGCCTGAGATTAATGCGGTCACCGAAAAATATGGATTTTCAGAAAAGCGAAGCTTCAAATGAAGTTGTTGTTATAGGATATGGAGCAGTTAAAAAAAGAGACCTTACCGCATCTTTTGCAGTAATTGAACAAAAAGATGCTGACGGGGTTTCAGATCAATTTGATCCAACAAAACCCCAGGATAATAATTCCGCTATCCAAATCCGAAAAAACTTCAATGAAACCGCTTTCTTCTTTCCCGATCTAAGAACAAATGAAAATGGTGATATTGAATTTTCATTTACCATACCTGAAGCATTGACTAAGTGGAAATTCCAGGCATTGGCTCATACAAAAGATCTTGCATTTGGTTATAGCAGCAAAGAGATCGTTACTCAAAAACAATTGATGGTGCAGCCCAATCCTCCAAGATTTTTAAGAGAAGGAGATAAAATGGAATTCAGTGCCAAGATCGTCAACCTTACAGACAAAGAATTAACCGGGCAGGCAGAGTTGCAATTATTTGATGCTGCAACAAATGAATCTGTTGGTGGCTGGTTCAATAATATGTATCCGAATCAATACTTCACAGTTGCAGCAGGACAAAGTGAAGCGGTTATGTTCCCGATACAAGTCCCTTACTTGTTTGACAAAGCATTAGTATGGCGGATTGTTGCAAGAGCCGGTGATGTAAGCGATGGTGAAGAAGCAGCGCTGCCTGTGCTCACCAATCGCATGCTGGTAACAGAAACGCTTCCATTGAATCTACGTAATACCCAAACAAAGAATTTCCGGTTTGAAAAACTATTGACATCAGGAAATTCTGAAACATTACAACATCATTCGCTTACGGTTGAATATACTTCTAACCCGGTATGGTATGCAGTGCAGGCTTTGCCTTACTTAATGGAATACCCCTATGAATGTGCCGAACAAACATGGAACCGTTTTTATGCAAATGCATTGGCTTCAAAAATCGCAAACAGTTCTCCACGCATCAAGCAAATATTTGAAAGCTGGAATACTAAAGACACTGCTGCTTTATTAAGCAATCTCCAAAAGAACCAGGAACTGAAAGCGGTTTTACTGGAAGAAACCCCGTGGGTATTGCAGGCAAAAACAGAAGAACAACAAAAGAAAAATATTGGGTTACTTTTTGACATGCTAAGAATGAGCAGTGAAATGAACAGCGCTTATGAAAAATTAAAACAAATGCAATTGGAGAATGGCGGGTTTGTTTGGTTCAAAGGCGGGCCGGACAATCGTTACATCACACAATACATTGTTACAGGTATCGGTCATTTAAAAAAATTGGGAGTTGATATTAAAAAGCTGGAGCCAATTCTTAAACTCGCTATCCCCTATCTTGATCTGCAGATCAAAAAAGATCATGATGAATTAAAAAAGAGTAAAACTGACCTGGCTAAATACACACCTGGTCATTACGAGATACAATATTTATATATGCGTAGCTTTTTTGCTGAGCAAAAAATTGCTACAGCATCACAAGCAGCTTATAATTATTTCCGCAGCCGTGCTCAGCAATCATGGACAAAGCAAACCAAGTACATGCAGGGGATGATGGCATTAGCATTTTTCAGGACTGGTGATACAAAAACTCCGACAGCCATTTTAAGATCGCTAAAAGAAACAAGTATCAATAATGAAGAGTTAGGAATGTATTGGAAAGAGAACAGCGGTGGCTGGTTCTGGCACCAGGCGCCTATTGAAACACAAGCTTTATTAATTGAAGCGTTTGGTGAGGTCAATAAAGACACAAAAACTATTGATGACCTGAAAACATGGTTATTGAAAAATAAACAGACCACTAACTGGAAAACAACGAAGGCAACGGCAGAAGCATGTTATGCTTTATTGTTACAAGGAACCGATCTGTTGATCAATGAATCTGTTGTTGAAATTAAATTAGGCAATACCGCAGTCAACTCAACAGACAACAAAGAAGAAGCTGGCACAGGTTATTTCAAAAGATCATTTTCTGGTCCATTGGTTACACCTAATATAGGAAATATTAGTGTATCGGTTCAACCTGTAAAAAATCAAACTACGACAACAACATGGGGCGGTGTTTATTGGCAATATTTTGAAGACCTTGATAAAATAACAACAGCTTCCACCCCACTAAAGCTGGATAAAAAGCTTTTTGTTGAAACAAATACTGATCGTGGTCCGATACTTACACCAATAAATGAAGGAGATGCTATAAAGGTTGGTGACAAAATAAAAGTAAGAATTGAACTAAGGGTTGATCGTGATATGGAATATGTTCACATGAAAGATATGAGAGCTTCTTGTTTAGAACCCGTAAATGTTTTAAGCAGTTATAAATGGCAGGGTGGCCTCGGATATTATGAGACAACAAAAGATGCCAGCACCAATTTCTTTTTCGATTACCTGCGCAAAGGAACTTATGTGTTTGAGTATGCTTTATTCGTTACACATACCGGTAATTTCAGCAATGGGATCACCAACATTCAATGTATGTACGCACCAGAGTTTTCATCACATAGTGAAGGAATAAGAATAAATGTTGAATAAGGTTCATTCCTCATCTCTTAGCGAAACCCATTATTTTTGAAAATGGTTGTTGATTATCTCATTATCGGGCAAGGTATTTCCGGAACATGGCTCAGCTATTATTTAGAAAAAGCAAATAAGTCATTTATTGTAATAGATAATGACCAACCCAACTCGGCTTCAAGAGTTGCAGCCGGTATTATCAACCCCGTAACCGGTAGAAGAATTGTAAAAACGTGGATGATCGATGAACTTCTTTCGTTTCTGGTTCCCGCTTATACAGAATTGGGAAATGAACTTAACATCAAAGCTATTGAGAAAAAAAGCCTGATTGATTTCCACCCTACTCCACAAATGAAGATCGCTTTTGATGAAAGAGTAAAAGAGAATGCAGATCTTTTATTTCATCCAAAAGATCAATGGCAATATCAAGATATTTTTAATTATGATTTTGGATTTGGCAAAGTAGATCCCTGCTATGTTGTTAATCTAAAAGAAATTCTCCCGGCATGGAGAAAAAAACTTTTATTAAATAAGCAATTACTGGAAGAAGGTTTTGAACCTAATGAATTAAAACAAACAGATGCAGAAATCAGCTATAAAAGTATCAAGGCAGAAAAAATAATTTTTTGTGACGGGATTCATTCTTCTCAAAATCCTTTTTTTAAAAACCTCCCTTTTGCATTAAATAAAGGTGAAGCGCTGCTTATTGAATCGCCTGGCATTCCTTCCACACATATTTTTAAAAAAGGGATGATGCTTACATCAATACAAAAAGATTTTTTTTGGCTTGGCTCAAATTATTTATGGGAATTTCCGGATGATCAACCAACGGAACAATTCAGGAAACAAGCTGAATTACTATTAAGATCATGGTTCAAGGTTCCGTTTAAAATTGTAGACCACAAAGCATCTGTTCGCCCTGCTAATATTGAACGCCGGCCTTTTGTTGGCTTTCATCCAACTTATAAAAACATCGGCATATTAAATGGCATGGGAACTAAAGGTTGTTCGCTAGCCCCCTATTTTGCAAAGCAACTAACAGATCATCTTATTGGTGAAAATGAAATTTTAGCGGAGGCCGATATCAAACGATTTACCAAAATACTCACCCGGTGATCCTTTCTGGATATTTTAACTGCAATGGTTATTTTTGATTTACCTGAAAAAAAATAAGATGACAACAAAAAAAGAAAATCTATACAGCATACCTGCCCGCTACAGGAAATTAGAGAACCTGCATATTGTCTTTTGGCTTTTTAAAGACATCAGTTGGTGTATGATCTGGCAGACACTTGGAATCATTATGGTCATACCTACTCTTTCTGTTGCCATTTATATTGCCTATCGTACCCGGAACATTAAATCAGAATTAGCCCATAATCTTGCCGTAGCATTTTGGATCAGCGCCAATAGTTATTGGATGATCAGCGAGTTCTTGGGATTTGATGATGTAAAAGTTTTTGGTGAGTATGAAGGCAAACATCTTGCTATGATCCCATTTATTATAGGGGTACTCATTCTCGCCTGGTATTATCTGGTTCAACGGCCAAAAGAAGTAAGGAGTGAACAAGTAGCGGCATTGTAATTTTATCAGAAAAAATTATGGAAATAAAATAGGGATTTAAAATTGAATAACAATTTATAAATCCCTATGGCAAGAAGTCTATAGCTTCTCGAAAACTTTTAAGAAGGCACTAATACAAGGGCTTTCTTTTTCTTATCAAAGAAATACTTTTTGCACAAATAAATGAGTGTAAGTGTTATCATAGTTCGGGTTTTAGAATTTTTTGAGTTGTATTCGGATCCTGGTTCAGTACACGGCATAATGCATCATACAACTGAGGCATATTAATTTTAAGATCTGCCGGGTTTTCAAAAAATGCTTCTACGCTTACTGCCCAGAATTCGTGAATATTCGTCAATGCATAATTGCGTAAATAGCTTTGCCTTTTTGTAATTACATCTGCCAGTATAGGACCAGTCGTTGTTGAAAATTTTTCATAATTAGCTCTGAAGCTTTTATCAACACCATACTTGGCAAAATAATTATTAAATAAAAGTGCATGGCTCATTTCATGAACAGCCACATTTATATTATCTGTATTATCGGAATAACCAAAAAGAAAATGTTTCCATGAAAGATATATGCCTTCCGGCGCCACATGGCCTATATACAATTCTTCATCATTGTCCATTCGGTATGCATCAGCCAGTATATAAATATTTTTAAAATGTTGCATCAGGTAGCTCTTTAAACCAAACGTTACCTGTATTGCTGAAGCCGCTGTTAAAACAGGGATCTCTTCTTTTGGTTCAAGACCGATATAATGAAATTGCTTAAGACCAACATACTGATGAACTCTGTTTACAAATTTTTGCTTTAGTTCAAAAGGAAGATCATTGAAATATTGAATGCGGCTGCTGATTATGTAAGAATAATGATTGAAAATTTCATCGCTGACCAATACCTCTGCAGGAGGTTGTACTGGGGCTTCCAGCTTTTGCGGGGCAAAAAAATGATTTAGTTTTCTTAAAAAGGTCAGCATGTTTTAGGGTTCGGAACTCTAAAAATATATAATCGCTTTTCAAATTGCAAGCTTTACGATTTTTTTGGGTGGAAATACGAATGATTTAAAAACGATAGGATGACTAGGAAAATTACGTTTGCCCGAAAATAATTTTATATAAAAGCCGGAAACTCATTTGGTCGCAGCGGGTCCTGGTTCAATGTATCACATAAAATTGTATACAATTGAGGCAGATTATCTTTTAAGCCCTGGGAGTTTTCAAAGAAATATTCAACGCTAACAGCCCAAAATTCATGAAAATTAGTAAAAGCATAGCCCCTCAAATAACTCTTTTTTTGAACAATAACCTGTGTCATGATAGGTCCAAAAACTTCTGGCAGTTTTTCAAAATCCTTTCTAAAATCCCAATCGATGCCGGTTTCCTTACTAAAACTTTCATGATACAACGCATGCGCCATTTCATGCAGCGCTACATTCACACCATCTTTATAATCGGCAAAACCCTGCACAAAATGTTTCCATGAAATATATATTCCTGTTGGCGATACATGACCAATATATAATTCTTTTGCTTCCAAAGCCTGGTACGCATCCGACAAAATATATACTTCTCTAAAAAAAGGAAGCAGGTAATTTTTCAACCCGAAAGAAAGCTGGATGGAAGCAGCACTTATAAGTATCATGATCTCTTCTTGCGGATCAAGGCCATGAAAATGAAATGATTTTGACTTCTTGAAATTGTAAACCCTCTTTAAAAACTTTTGTTTGTTCGATTCGTTCAGTTGATTGAAATAAGGCAGCACTTGTGATATAATGAGTGAATAACTAGTACTGAATTCAATAGGGATCGATTCCTCCTGAAACGACGGATTAAAAGGATCAGGTCCTTTATTTGCAGATAATTTTTTAAAAAATTTTTGGAGGAAATTGGCCATTGTACCTCTCAAATATACTCATCAGGTCAAACCTACAGGCATCTATTTGTCCTTATCTTTGCCGCCGTTGAATTTTTTGGGGCCGGCTGAAGTATTACTATTAAGCTTTTGTTGCGTCGCACTCTTCAACGTTCGGTATTTCTGCTCAACAAATCCGAAATCTGGAATCTAAAATCTAAAATCGAATGTTTCGAACTCATACATGTGGCGAATTAAGAATTAGCAACGTAAATAACGAAGTGACTCTTGCCGGCTGGGTGCAAACGATCAGGAAATTTGGCGCCATCACTTTTGTTGACCTCCGTGACCGCTATGGTATTACACAATTACTATTTGGTGAAGAACTGAATCAAGAGCTGGATGCAAATCCTTTGGGCCGTGAGTTTGTCTTACAAGCAACCGGAATAATTCATGAAAGAAGTAACAAAAATTCCAATATACCTACTGGCGATGTTGAAATAATTGTATCGTCATTTAAAATATTAAATAAATCAGCCGTACCGCCATTCACCATCCAGGATGATACTGATGGTGGCGATGATATCCGGATGAAATATCGCTTTCTTGATCTGCGTAGAAACGCAGTAAAGAAAAACCTTGAACTGCGCTATGCTGTTAATCGTGCAACAAGAAATTATCTGCATCAGCAGGGGTTCATGGATATTGAAACGCCTTTTTTAATTAAATCAACTCCCGAAGGAGCAAGAGATTTTGTTGTTCCGTCAAGAATGAATGGTGGACAGTTTTATGCATTGCCGCAATCGCCACAAACATTCAAGCAATTATTAATGGTAAGTGGTTACGATCGTTATTACCAGATCGTAAAATGTTTTCGTGATGAAGATCTTCGGGCAGATCGTCAGCCTGAATTTACACAGATCGACTGCGAAATGGCTTTTGTTGAGCAGGAAGATATCCTGAATATGTTTGAAGGTTTGATCAAATCAATTTTCAAAGAAGTAAAAGGAATTGACTACACTGAGAAAGTGCCGCGAATGACCTGGGAAGATGCAATGTGGAATTATGGCAATGACAAACCAGATATTCGTTTTGAATGGAAATTGCTGAACCTGAAAAAACCATCTTCAGTTTATACAAATAAAAAAGATTCATCAGACCTGATCGCAGGCGCAGGCTTTGGTGTTTTTGATAATGCTGAAACAGTAGTTGCAATTGCAGTTCCTGGTTGCAGCGAATACAGCCGTAAGCAAACAGATGAATTGACTGAATGGGTAAAGCGACCGCAGATAGGCATGGCCGGACTTGCTTTTATAAAATGCAATAAAGACGGAACTTATAAAAGCAGTATGGATAAATTTTTCAATGAAGAAAAATTAAAAGCCATTGCTGCTGGCTGCAATGCCTCTGCGGATGATCTTATTTTAATACTAGCCGGCGCCGAAGAAAGAACAAGAAAAGCCATAAGTGAATTAAGACTTGAAATGGCAGAACGTCTTGGCTATAGAAAAAAAGAAGAGTTCAAACTTGTTTGGGTTTTGGATTTTCCATTATTTGAATATGCTGAAGAAGATAACCGTTGGGTGGCTCGTCATCATCCATTTACTTCACCCAAGCCATCTGATATTTCGACAATGATCGATAACGATCCTGTTATTGTAAATGCTGCTGAATATTTAAAACATCCTTATGCCAACATTAAAGCAAATGCATATGATATGGTATTAAATGGAAATGAGATTGGCGGTGGTTCAATAAGAATTTTTCAAAGAGAACTCCAGGAAAAAATGTTTGCAGCATTAGGAATGACCAAAGAAGAATCACTTCATAAATTCAGTTTTCTCCTCGGAGCATTCGAATATGGCGCCCCGCCACATGGTGGTATCGCATTTGGTTTCGACAGGCTTTGCGCTATTCTTGGCGGCAGCGAAAGCATTCGTGATTTTATTGCATTTCCAAAAAACAATGCCGGTCGTGATGTAATGCTTGATGCGCCATCAACAATTGATGAAAAACAATTGGTGGAACTGCAAATAAAGTCAACGGCAAAACAATAATGACCCGATTTTGGCTGATAATGCTGCGAATCATTTGTATTATACAAATACTGATCGCTATTTCGAAATGTTTTGTTTCTCTTGTCGGTCTGATAGGAGGAGATTTTATATTCTTGCTGCAAGCAATTGCTTTTGCTTTTATCGCAGCATTGCCGGTATTCACATTTATTATTTCCAATAATAATTTTCCCGATAAACCCATTGAGGGAAAATTGAAAAAGAATTTCAACCGGTTATTTTTAATTAATATTCTCCTTACTTCTTTGCTTTTCGGTTTTGTTTTTAAGGATTACAAACAGGCAGTGAGCCTTACTAATAAAATGGGACAGGCCTACCCGATCTTTTTTATTGATCTTACTATTTCTATCATTATGCTTGTTTTTCATTTCGCCATTTTATATGCACTTATTGGTTGCGGACTCATATAAATAATAATACCCGCATTAATCAATTTGATTTTGAAACACAGGATGAAAAGGGCAGATAAAAAACTGTGAAATCTTTCGGGCATTGGTAAGTCAATAAACTTAAGGATGTATTTTTATAATAAATCATTATCCATGAGATCAAACCTTTTGATTCTTATTCTTTTTACGCTAGTTTTTTCTTCCTGTAAAAAAGACGAAGACCCAGAACAGGATATGCCGGTGACAATGTTGAATGTATCTTATGGAACTAATCCCCAGCAAAAGATGGATGTTTATTTACCAGCGACCAGGAGCAGTACAACTACCAAAGTAATAATAATGATTCACGGAGGCGGATGGAATACGGGAGATAAAACAGATTTTAATGAATATGTTGACAGCCTGAAAAAAAGAGAACCCACTTACGCAATATTCAATATCAATTACAGGCTTGCAAAAACAACAGACCTTTTTCCTGCGCAGGAGCAGGATGTAAAAGCGGCTGTTGACTTTATATATAATAAAAGACAGGAATATAATATCTCTGATAAGTTTGTATTAGTTGGCGGCAGTGCCGGTGGACATCTTGCGTTGTTGCAGGGTTATAAATACTCCACACCTGTAAAACCAAAAGCGATCATTGATTTTTTTGGTCCCACTGATTTGATTGATATGTATAATAATCCTCCAAATCCTTTAGTGCAGCCCTTGCTCGTAGCTGTCACAGGAGTTACACCAACAGCCAATACGCTTTACATGCAATCAAGTCCCATTAATTTTATTTCGGCACAATCACCACCAACGATTATCTTTCATGGGGGCGTTGATATCGTGGTCTCTCCTTCACAATCTGTTTTACTGAATACAAAGTTGCAAACTGCAGGAGTTATTCACCAGTATGTCTTTTATCCAACTGAAGGACATGGTTGGGTTGGCGCCAATCTTTCCGATTCATTTAATAAGATACAAGCTTTTCTTGCGGCAAATGTTCAGTGATCGCATTCGTATTTTATGTAGCCAAGATCTGTGTAAATCTTTTTAATCCGTGTCATCCGTGTGCTATTTTTCTTTTCCTTAATTTGGAATAGTGAAACAAACTCCATTAGCAGAAAGAATTCGCCCCACTACATTAAGCGAATTAGTTGGCCAGGATCATTTGACCGGCAAAAAAAGTATTCTTCGAACTGCGATAGAAAACGGGAAGATCCCATCAATGATCTTATGGGGACCTCCGGGTACTGGAAAAACAACTATTGCCAATATAATAGCCAACACATTAAAAGTTCCTTTCTTTCAACTCAGCGCTATCAGTGCAGGAGTAAAAGATGTGAGAGAAGTTATTGAAGAATCAAAAACCAAACCGAGAGCTATTTTATTTATTGATGAGATCCATCGTTTCAACAAAGGTCAGCAAGATGCATTACTTGGTGCCGTTGAAAAAGGAATTATTACTTTGATCGGCGCTACTACGGAAAATCCATCATTTGAAGTAAACGGTGCATTGCTAAGTCGCTGCCAGGTCTATGTATTAAAACCATTAACAGATGATGATATGCAAAAACTAATACAGCAAGCAATTGAAAAAGATGAATGGCTCAAAAATAAAAATATTATCATTAAAGAATATGAAGCACTGTTTACCATTTCCGGTGGAGATGCAAGAAAGATCCTGAATCTTATTGAGCTTTGTGCAGATGTCATGAAGGAAGGTGAAGAATTGACTGATAAAAAAGTAATGCACATCGCACAACAAAGAATTGCACTATATGATAAAAGCGGCGAACAGCATTATGATATTATTTCAGCATTTATAAAATCAATTCGGGGTAGCGATCCGAATGCCGCTGTTTACTGGCTGGCAAGAATGATCGAAGGTGGCGAAGATGTAAAGTTCATTGCACGAAGGTTAGTGATATTAGCCAGTGAAGATATTGGCAATGCAAATCCCACTGCATTAGTTTTGGCAAATACTGCTTTTGATGCGGTCAATAAAATTGGTTTCCCGGAATCAAGTATCATTCTTTCTCAATGCGCCACTTATTTGGCGGCTTCACCAAAGAGCAATGCAGCAGTCGCCGCGATCGGCGCTGCACAGTCAGCTGTGAAACAACACGGCGATCTTTCTGTACCACTTCATATTCGTAATGCACCGACAAGATTGATGAAGAATCTCGGTTATGGAAAAGACTATCAGTATTCCCATAGTTATGATAATAATTTTTCGACACAGGAATATTTACCCAAAGAATTATCGGGGACAAAATTTTATGATCCGGGAAAAAATACGAGAGAAGAAGAGTTAAGAAAGTTTTTACGCAGTCTTTGGAAAGAAAAGTATAATTATTGATCTTTTATTTCCACCACTCTACCATGTTCAAGTTTTATAAAATGAGAAATACAGGATGGCCTGTCGATTTCGTAATGAGAAACAAAAACCATGGTCTTATTTCCCTTGACACACACTTCGTTTATCAATTCAAGAAACTCATTTTTTCGTTCTGTATCTAATCCCTGGCAGGGTTCGTCAAGGATCAATAGCGGAGGATTCTTTACCAGGGCTCTTGTTAATAAAACAGCTCTTTGTTCACCAACAGAAAGCTCGTACAATCTTTTTTGCTGAAGATCTTTTACTCTGCAGAATTCCATCCACTGATCCACAAGCTCAGTATCTTCATCCGAAAGCTGTCTGAACAGCCCGATCGTATCATACAGTCCCGAAGCAACCGTTTCAAAACATGTAGAAGATTGATTGAAATAAAGATGCAGCTCGGGAGAAATAAAACCGATCTTCTTCTTTATATCCCAGATACTTTCACCACTTCCACGTTTTTTTCCAAATAAAAAAATTGAATTTGCATAAGCCTTCGGATTGTCTGCCGTGATCAAACTCAATAAGGTTGATTTTCCTGCTCCATTAGGCCCTGAAAGCAACCATCTTTCTCCTTTCATTACTTTCCAGTTCACTTTATCCAATATTATTTTATCGCCGTACTGAACGGAAACTTCTCTCATTTCAATTACAGATTCGCAAGCTGTATCTGCCTGTTCTGTCTTTAAAAATTTTTTAAGATCAGGACTGACAAAATCGCTTTTGATCTCTATCCGATCTAATGCTATCCTTTTGCTAAATATTTCAAGTTTCTCAAAAGACTTTACCTCGCCTTTTTCCAACACAAGAACTTTTGAAATACTTCCCGGTATCTCTTCAGGAGATGTTATTAATATCAACAGTACGCCGTTTTCTATTAATGCATCAAATTGTTGCTGTAACCATATCCTTGTTTCTTTGTCCAAACCAATAAAGGGTTGATCCAGGATCAACACCTTTGGCTCTTCAAGCCTGGCTTTTAATATTTGCAATTTTTTATTCTCGCCATTTGACAACTGGATCAGTCTTTCATCTCTTAGGTACTCTATACCCATCTCTTTTAAAAACACTCCTGCCGGTTTTAAATTTTCTCCTAACGATTGTGCTACTGTTTCCGTTTCTTCAGTATCATAGGAATTGAACCGTTGCTGATAATACAAATCATTGGTATGTTGAAGATTTTTGAAATGATGCAGTTGCTCTACAAAAACTATTTTACAGTTTGTATCATTGGTAAATTGAATTTCACCTTTATAGAATATTTTTTTGGCTAATGCAAGACCGAGTAAGGTTTTACCGCTACCTGAAGGTCCTATTATAGCAAGGCTTTCGTTTTCATAAAGAGAAAATGAAATTCCATTCAGCACATTTTTGCCTGAACGATTTACGGCCAGGTTCTCAACTTTCAAAATACAGTTAGTCGTATTGTTCAAGCTCTTCCTTTATAATTAAGATAGTTTCAGGATTATTGAGGGTTGTATAATAAAGGGAAAAATTGTCCCTGCATCTTCTCTCCTTTCGGTACAGCAGGAACTCCCTCCAGCAACGGTTCATTTGAATCAGAAATAACTCCATCAGCAAAAGCATTTATAACAAATGCTCTTCTTGGCTTATCACTTTTATTTTCTCCAGAGCCATGTAATGTCAAAGAATGATGAAATATCGCTTCACCTACTTTTACTTCAGCAAATTGGGGATGATCAAACTGTTTTTTCTGTTCATCATTTAAAAAATCTCTTATCCCCTGGATATCTCCTGCAAGAACAGGCTTTGGCAATAAACCCCAACGATGACTGCCTGTAATGTATTGAAGACAACCATTTTCTTTTGTTGCATCATCCAGGCTGCACCAGCAGGTAAGATGTGCCACAGGTTTTGTTCTTGTCCAATATGAATAATCCTGGTGCCATGCAACAACACCGCCCTTTTTGGCCGGCTTCCAAAAAAGTTGATCATGCCAAAAACGAACAGGAACATTTCCTAATAATTGACTTGCAGCAACAAGAAAACGAGGATTCCACAATACATCATGAAAACCCGGTCCAATACGCCAGGCGCCTAGTGCATGAAACAATATAGTAGATGGATCAGCAGATTCGTTTGAATGAAATTCATAATACAACGAATGAGACGGATGACCGACATCGGCAATTTCAGAAAGCTCGTTACGTAAAAAATTTACTTGTTCATCATCCAGCATTTTTACTCCTGGCAAAAATCCATTTTCATTAAAAAATGATACTTGTTCATCAGTCAGTTTAAATTTTTCCCACTCATTTTTTGATGTTGGCCAATGAAATAAATCGCCGACAAGCTTATGTACACGGCTAAGGTCATTTACCGGCATAGAATTGTTTTTTTAAAATTACTGTTTTGGAGGCAATGGCAGCTCCAGCTCGTCTTTATTTTTTAGCCAGGGTTTTGATACAATGGTTCAGGCGGGATTTCTTATTTTTAACTCGTAGGGCGTTAAATAAAAAATATGATGAATTGGACAATAAAAAGATTTGATGAGTTAACCTTAGATGAGTTATATAATATACTGCAACTAAGAAATGAAGTATTTATCGTTGAACAAAATTGTGTTTATAAAGATCTTGATGGAAAAGATCAATCATCCTGGCATTTAATGGCAACTGAAGATGATAAACTAATCGCATACACACGAATTCTTCCTTCCAGAATTTCATACAATGATCCTGCAATTGGCCGTGTCGTCACTTCCTCATTAAAAAGAAGATCAGGTTTGGGAAAAGAATTGATGAAACGATCAATCGAAGCCTGCGAAAAACTTTTTGGTAAGATCTCCATCACTTTAAGTGCACAAGTTTATTTGCAAAGTTTCTATGAATCGTTTGGTTTTATTGCTGTGGGAGAAGAATATTTAGATGATGGTATACTACACATAGAGATGTCGAGAAACTCTTGGTAAAAGCACCGAGTAGAAAAACTTCTTATTGATACTGCAATAAAAATACCCGCTATTCGTCATTGAATAGTAGAAATTAATTTTCTACATTAGTGACCAGTCCAAATCCTAAAAATTCGGAATCTTAAAAAGTTCCGTTGAAAAACACAAATCTGGTATCTATGAGAGCAATTGTACACTGTTGCCGTACATTGATTACGGTTTTATTATTGTCTTTGACCCTTTGGTCCAATTCACAATCCATTTCTTTTAAAGATGGAAAATATGAATTCGGACTTGGTCTTGGCCCGTCTTTCTTTCTTGGAGATCTTGGTGGATCCCACGGAGTGGGTAAACCATTTGTCGCTGATCTGGATATGCCAATGACAAAATTCTCAAAAGGGCTTTATGTAAACGTATATCCTTCTGAATGGCTAGGTCTTCGCCTGGCACTTAACAGATCATTCCTGCAAGGAAGTGATGACGAAGTAAATCTTTCGGGTGGAAGGGAATTTTCAAGATGGCGCCGCAATCTGTATTTCCAATCAAAAGTCACAGAACTTTATTTAGGTTTTGAATTCTATCCAACAGTTTTCCTTGAGAACTATGATGGTTTACAGGGAAAGTTCAGACCATATGGTATTGCAGGTGTGGGATTTTTCCATTTTAATCCTAAAGCTTACTATTATCCTGATCCAAACAATCCAGCCACAAAGCAATTAGTGGAACTTAAACCACTTCGCCTCGAAGGCCAGGGAATGTCACAATATCCCGATCGTAAGGAATATAATTTAACTCAGCTTGAAATTCCGATGGGTGCAGGATTTAAATATTACATTAAGGAAGATCTATACATTGGTCTGGAAGTTTTACACCGTAAAACATTTACTGACTATATTGATGATGTTAGTACTAAATATATCGATCCAATTCATTTTTCTCAATACCTGGATCCCGCAGATGTACCCATCGCTTATCAATTGCACAGTCGTGAACCATTCCGTAATATAACAAGACCTACTATCGGCAAACAACGTGGCGATCCAAAAGAAATGGACTCATATTTCTCAACCATACTCCGTTTCGGCTGGAGGTTAAACGGAAACAATTCGCCAAACCGAAAAGCATTGAGACAGCTGCGATGTCCGCTTTACTTTTAATCCGACACCAATCCGAACCCAATATGAAGACAAACTCTACTCTTTCTTACTTAATAAAAAATTCATCTTATCTCTTTGGCCTGGCTTTGCTACTGGGTTCTACCCAGTCTTGCTCAGTAACTGAAAGCACAATTACTGAAAGCAAAAACGCAAAGACATCAAAAAAGGAAAATGAAGTAAAAATTTACCCTGACTTATTAAAAAATGTAATGCATGTAAAAAATGCAGAAAATACAAAGATTGACTTCTTTGTATTTGATTCTGAGGGCACGATCATGGTGCATTATAAGATGAATGAGAAAGATCATAAAAAAATTAATGGCCTGGAAAAAGGAACTTATACTTACCAGGTTTTTAAAAATGATGAAATGAGTGAGTCTGGAAGGCTTATTATAAAATAGTTCTTTACAATATTTAAGGCAGTTCCAATAAGGGCAGCGGGCTCTTTAAAATACAATACCTGGTGACTAAACCCTAATCCGTTCTCTATTTGTTACTCTATGCATGTATTAAAAATTTTATTGAACACCTGCTGCCATCCTTATTGGACACCTATTACTTTGCTCTTTTATTTACCACCCAAAAAACTCCCGCAGTCTGGAAAAATTTAATCTGTATTCCCTAAAATGAAAGTCCGTTGGTTAACGAATTTCATTGAAAACTATCGTTCGCAACCACCTGAAAAAACTGCGGGTGTTTTTTATTTTATTTCGTGTGCCAGGAACTCTGCAGTATAGCTGTCTTTACATTTTATTAAGTCTTCCGGAGTACCCTCAAATAATATCTTTCCGCCGCCATCACCACCTTCGGGGCCGAGATCAATAACATGATCGCCAACCTTAATTACATCCATGTTATGTTCAATAACAAGAACAGTATTGCCACGATCCACTAATTTATTAAGAACAGAAAGTAAATGCTGAATGTCTTCGAAATGCAAACCAGTGGTTGGTTCATCAAGTATATAAAAAGTTTTACCTGTGTCTTTTTTGCCAAGTTCTGTTGAGAGTTTAACCCGTTGCGCTTCTCCCCCGCTTAAAGTAACTGCACTTTGCCCAAGAGTGATATAACCAAGTCCTACTTCCCCAAGCACTTTTATTTTCCGATAGATATAAGGAATATGCTGAAAAAATTCCACCGCTTCTTCTACCGTCATATCAAGTACATCAGCAATAGATTTTCCTTTATACCGGATCTCCAGTGTTTCTCTATTATATCTTTTACCATTACATTTTTCGCAATGCACATAAACATCGGGAAGAAAATTCATTTCGATCACTCTCATGCCTCCGCCTTCACACACATCACAACGACCGCTTTTTACATTAAATGAAAAACGACCTGCATTATAACCCCTGATCTTTGCTTCGGGGATCGAAGCAAACAATGTTCTTATGTCTGTAAAAAAGCCACAGTAAGTAGCAGGATTGCTTCTTGGTGTACGGCCAATAGGCGACTGATCGATCTCTATTACTTTATCAATATGATCAAGCCCCTTTATGTTTTTATACTCCAGGGGAGATACTCTTGAGCCATAAGCATGTGTTGACAGGATCGGGTAAAGTGTTTCATTGATCAATGTCGATTTACCACTACCGCTAACACCAGTAACAACAATAAATTTTCCCAAGGGAAATTTTACATCAAGGTCCCGAAGGTTATTTCCTTTTGCTCCTTTTAATTCTATAAATTTTCCATTTCCTTTTCTTCTTTCTTCCGGTACGGCTATTTTATGGTGACCATTGAGATAACTGGCAGTAAGCGTATCAAGTTTAAGCATTTCCTCAGGTATGCCCTGCGCAACAATTCTTCCCCCATGAAAACCAGCCTTTGGACCAATGTCAATTAAATGATCTGCTGACAGCATAATATCCTTATCATGCTCTACTACTAAAACGCTATTACCGATATCACGAAGATTTTTTAAAGCATCTATTAACCTGTGATTATCCCGTTGATGCAAACCTATCGATGGTTCATCAAGAATATAGGTAATACCTTGCAACTGCGAACCTATTTGCGTTGCCAATCGTATTCTTTGTGATTCCCCACCACTTAATGATTTTGAAGCACGGTTGAGTGTGAGATATGTTAACCCGACATCCAAAAGAAATTGAAGTCGCTCTCTTATTTCTTTTAAAACATCCTTTGCAATATTTTTTTGCTTATCAGTAATTCTTAATTCAATACCATCAAACCATGCAGCAAGATTATCAAGATTCATTTCACCAAGCTGCGAAATATTCCTTCCCAGTATTTTAAACCAAAGACTTTCTTTTTTCAGCCTAGCTCCATTACAGCTACTACAAGTTTTTAATGTTGTGAATTGCTGTACCCAATCCCTTAGAAACTCTGTACTGCTTGTTGAAACAAACCACCTTTTTAGCATTGGTACTATCCCCTCATAACTTCCTGTGTACTCATGAGGCACTGTTTCATCTGAAGCATCTACTTCCATTGTTGAACTAATGTTCTTATCGCCAAATAAAAGCAGATCCAGTTGTTGCTTTGACAATTTACTTATCGGAACGTCTAATTTAATCTTATACTTCCTGGCAAACTCCACCACTTGCTGAAACACACTGGCATCTCTTTCTTCTCCCAATGGTGAAATACCTCCTTCTTTTACGCTAAGCGTTTTATCGGGTAATACCAGGTCCATATCAATTGTAAAAATATTTCCAAGTCCTTTGCATGTTGGACAAGCACCATAAGGCGAGTTAAAAGAAAATGAATTAGGTGATGGCTCTTCGTAACTAATGCCTGTGTCTTCACACATTAGTTGCTTACTGTATTGCACGAGTTGTTTTTCTTCTACTAATAAAAACATCAGGTCTTTTCCCAGCTTCAATGTTTGCTGTACACTTTGACTTAATCTTGCTTTTAGATCATCTGTGACTTGTAAACGATCAACGACCAACTCTATGTCATGGATCTTGTAACGATCGACCTGCATTTTAGGAACCAGGTCTTTCACTTCTCCATCAACTCTAACTTTTAAATATCCTTTTTTGCGAACATCTTCAAACAATTCGCGGTAATGACCTTTTCTTCCTCTCACTAAAGGAGCAAGTAGCGATATCTTTTTGCTCTTATACTTTTTAAAGATATTCTCTACAATTTCTTCTTCGCTCCATTTTACCATTGGCTTACCCGTGTTATACGAATAAGCATCACCTACTCTTGCAAATAATAGCCGCAGAAAATCATAGATCTCGGTAACTGTACCTACTGTTGAACGTGGATTTTTGTTTGTAGTTTTTTGCTCTATAGAAATAACGGGAGAAAGCCCGGTGATCTTATCGACATCAGGCCTTTCCATATCGCCGATAAATTGTCGTGCATATGCTCCGAAAGTTTCCATATATCGACGCTGACCTTCCGCATAAATTGTATCAAAAGCAAGCGATGATTTGCCACTGCCACTGATGCCGGTAATAACAACTAATTTATTTTTAGGAATTGAAATATCAATGTTCTTGAGATTATGCACTCTTGCTCCGTGCACTTCAATTACCTCATGATTTATTTCTTCAACGGTGATCCCGTTATCTTTCGATTTGGCCATAGTAAAAAGGGTAACGAAGATAGCAACAATAAGCTGTCCATTTTGTTTTGCAATTACACCTTAAATTTGACAAATGTTCAAACTTTTTCAAAGTAAAGATGGCAAGACAAAGATCATCGACAGGGTGTTTATGCATCAACCGGCCAAATTGAATTATTGCCAAAAACTTCTGGCAGAGGATCCTAAAACTATTTTTATTGGATGGTTTGATGATACGATTGCGGAACTGGAAAATATTTTTGGCCGCTATAACAGTTCTCCTGCCACTATCTTAAATGCAAGAACAACTCATAGATCACAGATTCAAGGATCACCAATAATCTTCATTGAACACCATCCAATGAAAAGCAAGGAAGATTTAATTTTTGAGCAATTGAGTTTAAAAGAAGCCATTATTTTAACCTCTCTTGATGAACCCTTGCTGAAGTTATTTGGCGGCGAAAAGATAATTGACATAATGCAAAAGCTTGGTATGAAAGAAGATGAGGTAATAGAGCACAAAATGGTGAGCCAGTCAATTGCCAATGCACAGAAAAAAATTGAGGAAAGAATGATCGTAGAACAATCAGTAAGATCACAATCAGAATGGCTGGAAACAGGTTTATAATGATCAGGAAATTAAAACAATCGTTAGCATAAATTTTTATAGCCAGTGATTATCGGTTAAATTTTCTCCGTTATCTTTGCGCCAGTTCTTAAATATTACATAAGGATGCTTATCAAGAAAGGCTGAGGGATATGGCCCGATGAAGCCTTGACAACCTCCCTTCACATCGTTCTGGGTGACAATTTTGTCATTCTGAACATTAGCGAAGGAAAGGTGCCAATTCCAACCCGATAGACGGGATAGATAAGTCAGCGTTCAAGCTTAAAATAATTTTCAAAATATTCAAAGCTCACCTGACTAATCGGGTGAGCTTTTTTGTTTTTAGTAATATTCAGGATCATCATATTTAATCTATAAAAAATAGAAAATGAGTTATCACAAGAATCTTACGATCGGTTTATTTGGCTTTGGCGTAGTTGGTGAAGGACTTTATCATATCCTGAACCAAACACCTTCATTAAAAGCTACTATAAAGAAAATTTGTGTTAAGCATTCCGATAAAAAAAGAAATGCCCCGGCTGAATTATTTACAACGGATAGAAATGAATTGCTTTTTGATCCGGAAATAAATGTGATCGTAGAAGTGATCAATGAAACTGAATCGGCATTTGAGATTGTAACTACTGCATTAAAAAACGGAAAAGATGTGGTAAGCTCAAGTAAAAAGATGCTGGCTGAGAATATGCCAGAACTTTTGGGACTGCAAAAACAAACCAACCTTTCTCTTTTATATGAAGCAGCTGCCTGCGCCTCAATACCTATTATCAGGAACCTGGAAGAATATTATGATAACGACCTGGTGCAATCCGTAAAAGCAATCGCAAATGGCACCACTAATTTTATTCTTACAAAAATGTTTGAAGACAAATTAGAATTTAAACAAGCCCTATTACTGGCACAGCAATCTGGGTTTGCTGAAACCGATCCTACGCTGGATGTAGAAGGATATGATGCATTGAATAAATGGACCATCCTTTTAAATCATTCATACGGGATCGTTGAGCGGCCAGAGAACATTGTTTTCACAGGAATACAAAACATCAATCAAAATGATGCAATTGTGGCAAGAGAAAAACATTATGAAATAAAATTAGTGGCACAAGCCAAAAAGCTTAATAATGGCGATGTCGCTGCATTTGTTTTACCTCAATTTGTAAATCAGCATGACCAACTTGCTTTTGTAAAAAATGAATACAACGGCGTAGTGATCGAAAGTGGTTTTTCCGATAAACAATTTTTTTATGGCAAAGGTGCCGGCAGCTTCCCTACAGGATCTGCCGTGTTAAGTGACATTTCTGCTTTGAGATACGACTACCATTATGAATATAAAAAGCTTTATCATCATCAGCCGAATCGTTTAACAGAAGATTTTTATTTGAAAGTTTATATCAGTTTTGATAGTAATGCCTTTATTCCAAAAGAAAAATTTGAATGGATCGAAGAATGGCATGCGGATATAAACCGGAATTACCTTATTGGAGTATTGCCTTTCTCAGAATTAAAGAATTCAAAATGGTGGAAAGAAGATAATGTATCACTTATACTTGGACCCGAACCTATCATTGAAGATGTAGAAATCAGAAAGCTAAAAAAGAAAAGTCTTGAGCTGGCCGGTGTCACATTATGAGAGCTGCTAAACTCGCATTACTTTTGTAAAAATTCTATCCTTGCTTCAGGAAAGACCGGCAAATAATTTCGGCATTGCTTTTATTTTAGCCACCATCATTGCCATTGGCACAGGTGTAGTAATCCTTCTGCTTGGAAAAAACGAAGCATTCCAGCTTATTAATAGCAATCACAATGAAATAGCTGACCAATTCTTTAAATATTTTACTCACTATGGCGACGGGTTAATGTGGGCTCCCTTAGGCATTTACTGTTTTTTTTATAGAAGAAAATATTTTATCGCAGTTGTTGCAGGAGTTATTATCTCAACCATTTTAGCTCAGTTTTTAAAACGGGTTGTTTATCCTGATGAATTAAGGCCAATCAGTTATTTATCTGAAATTTTTCCTGTTCATACTGTTGATGGTGTCACTATGCGAAAAGTTCACAGCTTTCCCTCCGGCCATACAACAACAGCATTTGCTATGGCGCTTATTATGGCTTACATAATAAATAGAAAAGCATGGTCTGTGACCCTTCCTTTACTTGCTTCGTTAGCCGGCTATTCAAGAGTTTATCTTGCTCAGCATTTTCCCACCGATATTTTTGCAGGAATGTGTATTGGAATTGTTTCTGCTATTTTATCATTGCTGATCTATCGAAAGTTTGTTAGGTATGCAAATAAAAAAGCTGTTTCGAAAATTGAAACAGCTAATATGCGGTGAGGGAGGGATTCGAACCCTCGGTACATCTTTAAGGACGTACGACGGTTTAGCAAACCGTTGATTTCAGCCACTCATCCACCTCACCTTGAGAAAATGACTGAATTGATACTCTTAGTTAGGAACGCCCCGATTAAAATCGAGGCGATCTTTTTTAGTCGGGAAGACAGGATTCGAACCTGCGACCCCCTGGTCCCAAACCAGGTGCGCTACCGGCCTGCGCTACTTCCCGATTCCCTTTTTTAAAGGGGTGGCAAAAATAAAGATTAATTCCTTTACGTAAGGCTTTATTCTGTTTTTTATCGAATAAAAAATCCCCAACTTTTCAGTTGAAGACTCTTTTAAATAGATTTTTAAATCTAAAGTCGATCACATTGCCGCTAACTGCACTTTTTGTTGAAGTTCCAGTACATTTTCGCGGAATACGCCATCGGTATCCATCAGGTCTTTCACCGTTTGGCAGGAATGAATTACAGTAGTATGGTCGCGACCCCCAAAATGTTCGCCGATCGTTTTTAAAGAATTTTTGGTAAATGCTTTGGCTAGATACATTGTGATCTGCCTGGCCTGCACTATCTCTCTTTTCCTCGTTTTTTGTAAAAGCTTATCATAAGGCACATCGAAATAATCGCAAACCATTTTCTGAATGGTTTCGATCGTGATTTCCTTACTGGATGATTTGACGAAGTTTCTAAGCACTTTTTTAGCAAGATCAAGATCGATCTCTCTCCTGTTCAGCGAAGATTGTGCCAGCAATGATATCAAAGCTCCTTCTAATTCCCTTACATTATTACTGATATTGTATGCAATATATTTCACCACCTCTTTTGGCATCTCCAAACCATCATGCTTCATTTTTCTTTCCAGTATCTCGATCCTTGTATCATAATCAGGAACCTGGAGATCGGCGCTAAGGCCCCAGCGAAACCGGCTTAATAACCTTTCCTGCACACCTTCAAGGTCTTTTGGTGGCTTATCACTGGTAAGCACTAGCTGCTTACCCGATTGGTGCAGATGATTGAAAATTGCAAATAATGCATCCTGGCTTTTTTCTGCTTTCGCAAAAAATTGTACATCATCCACTATTAATATATCGATCAACTGGTAAAAATGGATAAAATCATTGATCGCATTGTTGCGACTATGATCCATGAACTGGTTAATGAATTTTTCTGAGCTTACATAAAGAACTACTTTATTGGGATGTGTTCTCTTCACCTCGTTCCCTATCGCCTGGGCAAGATGTGTTTTGCCAAGCCCAACGCCTCCATATAAAACAAGTGGATTAAATGAATTGGCACCGGGTTTTTCAGCAACTGTTTTACCAGCACGGCGTGCTACACGATTACAATCACCTTCAATAAAAGAATCAAAAAGATAAGCAGGATTGAGCTGCGGATCGATCTGCATCTTTTTTAACCCTGGAATTACAAATGGGTTCTTTACAGGGTTGTTTATGATAAGGGGAAAATCCATTTCGTTATTCGGATACATTTTATAACCCTGACCAGGAATATCCATCATTAAAGGCTGCTTGGTCTTATTTCCACTATCCACCATTATGCGATATTCGAGACGAGCTTCTTTACCTAACTCACGTTTCAATGTCTTGGCCAATAAATTTACATAATGTTCTTCGAGATATTCGAAAAAAAATTGGCTGGGAACCTGGATAACAAGAATGTTATTTTTTATTGAGATTGCCTTGATGGGCTCAAACCATGTTTTGAAATGCTGCCATTCAACAATGTCTTTGATGATCTTTAAACAATTAGTCCAAACTTTTTCAGCATTCTTCTCCATCGGTTAGTAAGCAATTTATATCGAGTTAAGAATCTTCTTTTTTCAAATGGGTTTGTTTCAAAGGAACGAAAAAATTTTTCACAGGAGGACGAATATCTAAAAATCTTTTCTAATAAAAAATTTTTATTCCTCTGTTTTTTTTGTAACCGTAATTGAACTTGATCCGGATAATTTTTTTTTCGAGTATTTTGAGAAATTAAAGTCCAACCTGCCAAGGTTAATTCCTGCCCAACCGACCTGATTTACTATTACATCATCTCCTTTCTTGTTTTTAAATACAACAGGTGCATTTAAAAATGTATGTGTATGCCCTCCAATTATGAGATCAATATTTTCAGTTTCATTTGCCAATCGTTTATCACTTACCTTGTTATCAGAATACTGATACCCAAGATGTGAAAGGCAAATGATCAAATCGCAATTTTTATCTTTCTTTAATTTATATGCTATTTCATTTCCTTTCGTTACCGGATCAAGGTACTTTGTGCCAGCAGAAAGATTTTCAGATATTAAACCCGCCATTTCAATACCCAAACCAAAAACGCCAATCTTTATTTTTCCTTTATTAAAAATTTTGTATGGTTCATGCTTATGTTCCATCGGCGTACCCGTAAAGTCGTAATTGGAAACAAGCATTGGAAATTTTGCATGATTTGTCAGTTGTGTTGCCAGGTTTTCCAGTCCACCATCAAAATCATGGTTACCAATCGTGGTTGCGTCGTAACCCATCGAACTCATTGCTTTTATTTCTGGTTCGCCTTTATAAAAATTGAAATAAGGAGTGCCTTGAAATATATCACCAGCATCCAGTAACAAAACATGTTCTTCCTCTCTTCGTATTTTTTCGATTATTTCGGCTCTTGCTGCTACTCCACCCAACCCTTGGTTACTACCACCATCCATAGGAAAAGGATCAATACGACTATGCACATCGTTTGTATGTAAAACAGTAAGTTGATACCCTTTTTCATCAGCAATTAATTCAGTTAATAGTGATCTGCCGGCAAAAATGGTTCCGGCAGCCATCATATTACTATATATAAATGCTTTCCTAGTTAACATAACTAACCCTTTCTACATTTGTTACCGCTACTTTTTTATTTTGCCTATTGATAAATTTCACATAATCAAGAAGTGCATCACGAAGCAGGTATCCATTAGTGTTTCTATGAATGTTTTTAAGCAAATTAGAATTCATAACAACATAATCTGAATGTACAATTGTATAATCTCCATTTAAGTCAAGCGGCTTGCCGCCGATCATTATTTGTTGTGCTGTTTTATTTACAATTTGCATGGTAATACCAGATTCTATCACACCTTCATTGACTGCAAGTGTATCAAGGTATTGCTTTAGGAGACTTCCTTTCATTTTTAATAATACCATCAGGTTATCGAACGGCATTAACTCAAATATTTTTCCTTGTGTAATAGCACCGGCTGGCATTTCGGGTAAACGAATGCCTCCTGAATTCATAAATGCTGCATCAACTTTTGGGTCAAACTTTTGTTTTGCCATTTCCAGATAGGCATCTGTGATAAAAAAACCTAATGTATTACCTTCTCTTTTCTTTTCCAGTTTAGCATCATTGTAGCCAATCACAACACTCATTAATTTATTTACACTATCCGAATATGGCTTTACGATAGAAGCAAGCGATTTACTTCCTTCATTATATTGTTGTATCCTGTAATGACTGTATTGAACACTTTCTGTTTTATAAGAAGTGCTACAGGAAACCGCAAAAAAAATAGCGATCAGTAAAGAATAAAAAGGGAATTTTCTCATAACAATGGAGGCATCTCAAGTTAGATACTTTTATTTTTAAATACGGATAAATTGAAAAATTATTTTTTATAAAAAGTGTTTTAATTCAATGCACAAATGAAATAATCTTTCTTGATTTGGTTGTAATTTATACTTACTTTAGGGCACCCAATTTACCATTACAAATGCGAAAATTTTTACTCTTACTGACAACAGTATTTTCCATTATTTCATTACCCTCAATAGGCCAGTCGACCGACAAGAAAAAGGTTTCATTTGGTATTAAATCCGGTGTCAATGTATCTCGTTTTAATTTGAATGGAAACTCATCCGATCTTGTCAATTCGGGTTTCCGCACTGGTTTTGTTGCTGGGGCATTTGTAAATTTTCCTACAAAAAAATCTCCGATCTCTTTTCAATCCGAATTTCTTTACTCATCCATGGGTAGTAATCTAACAACTGAATTAAAAGAAGAACTAAATTTTCGCTTGAATTACTTTTCAATCCCTCTTTTAATAAAATATCAATTTTCAAAAAAGCTTGGGGCGTTTGCGGGCCCACAGATTGATGCAATTATTTATGCGGAAAGGAGGGACAAGTTTGGTGAGTTTGATATAACAAACTCTGTTGAAGAATTTGACGCTTATATTACGGGTGGATTGGAATATTGGATAGGAAGAGATGTTGTGCTCGGTGCACGGTATATGCACGGACTCAAAAAAGTGAATACTATGGCACCTGACATTTCGATGAATAATCGTGGGTTTCAGTTCACACTAGGATTAAGATTCCGTAAAGCAAAACCATGGCCAGAGCCTGTTGTAGTTCCTCCTCCTGTTGATAAAGACACAGATGGCGACGGGGTATTTGATAGCAGGGATAAATGTCCGACTGCTGCAGGTGTTGCCAAATACGAAGGATGTCCAGTACCTGATACCGATAAAGATGGCATATTTGATGATAAAGATAAATGTCCTGATATGCCGGGTTATCCGGAACTGGATGGTTGTCCATATTCTGACCGCGACAAAGATGGCGTTACAGATAATAAAGACCGCTGTCCTGATGAGCCGGGTTCAACTAAGAATGACGGTTGTCCGGTTACAGATCGTGATGGTGACGGGGTTCCTGATGCCACTGACCGTTGTCCCGATTCGCAGGGTCCCGCATCAAACTATGGATGTCCTGAAGATGTAAAAACTAAACTTACATATATCGGTAAAAACATTTATTTCCATACGAATAAAGCCACGCTGCAGGATATATCTTACGATCCATTAAATCAACTTGCGGATGTCCTGGCTAAATATCCTAATGCCAAACTTACAATAGAAGGGCATACAGATAATACTGGTTCAGATGCTCATAATCTGAAGCTGAGTGATAACAGGGCTAAATCTGTAGTGGATTACCTGGTAGGTAAAGGAATCGATGCTAGCCGTTTGACAGCAATAGGATATGGTGAAGCAAAACCTGTGACTACAAACAAAACTGCTGAAGGAAGAACCCTTAACAGAAGAGTTGAGTTGATACTTACAGAAAACTGATCCAAAAATAACTGGTATCTGTCCCGCTTGAGATGGGAAAGTTTTTTTATCAATAAAAATTCAATATTTGCAGAAACAATTCAGCTCCGGTATAAATAACCGGCCTGTAATTCATGAAAAAACAACTTACTCTAAAAGTCAAACCTTCTGAAGCGACAGAAGATAATTATCTGAAAAAAATTGTTGCTGCCGAAGCTGGTTGTAAAGCATCGGAGATTACGGGTTATTCAGTTTTGAGAAAATCAATCGATGCCCGTAGCCGACAGGTTTACGTCAATCTTTCTATTGAAGCGTTTATAAATGAGCCATACCATCATAGACAATTCAATAAGATCAACTTTAGTGATGTAACTCATGCAAGGAAAACTGTTATAATTATTGGTGGAGGACCCGCAGGATTATTTGCAGCATTGCAATTAATAGAAAAAGGTATCAAATGTGTCATTCTTGAACGTGGTAAAGATGTAAAATCGAGAAGAAGAGATCTGGCAGTCTTGAACAAAGAAGGCATTATCAATCCTGAAAGCAATTATTGTTTTGGTGAAGGTGGCGCCGGCACTTATAGTGATGGCAAATTATATACACGCAGTACGAAACGTGGCAATGTAAACCGTATTTTGAACTTATTGGTTCAGTTTGGCGCCGATGAAAAGATCCTTTATGAAGCTCATCCACATATCGGAACAAATAAGTTGCCGCAGATAATAACAGCTATCAGGAAACAAATTATTGATAGTGGTAGTGAATTTTTATTTGAGAAAAAAGTAATTGATCTTAAAACCGAGGATGGCATCATAAAAAAAGTGATCACTGCCGACAGTGCAACAATAGAAGGAGATGCGGTGATCCTTGCTACGGGTCATTCAGCACGAGATATTTTTTTAATGCTACATGAGAAGAAAATTAAAATTGAAGTCAAACCATTTGCTTTAGGAGTTCGGGTTGAGCATCCTCAATCTCTGATCGATTCTGTTCAGTATCATTGCCTGGTTCGGGATGAATTTTTACCGCCATCTTCTTATAGTTTGGTTCAGCAAGTTGATGGAAAAGGTGTTTTCTCTTTTTGCATGTGTCCCGGCGGCATCATTGCTCCTGCTGCTACCAATCCAAATGAGCTCGTTGTAAATGGCTGGTCGCCTTCAAAAAGAAATAATCCATTTGCAAATAGTGGAATCGTGGTATCTGTTGAAGAACAGGATATCCTGGCCTATAAAAAACATGGTGCTCTATCGGCAATGTATTTTCAACAAGAAGTAGAACAAAAAGCATTTGCAGCAGGTGGTGGAAAATTTGCGGCTCCGGCTCAACGGCTCATTGATTTTTGCGATAATAAAATAAGTTCGTCATTACCACAATGTTCTTATTTGCCCGGAATTAATTCTGCATTGCTAAAAGATGTATTACCACCCTTTATTAATGAACGATTACGAGTAGCCTTTAAAGAATTTGGAAAAAAAATGCGTGGGTATTATACCAATGATGCTGTAATTGTAGCTACTGAATCCAGAACTTCATCACCGGTTCGTATTCCTCGTAATGCCGAAACCCTTCAGCATCCCCAAATAAAGAATTTATACCCTTGTGGCGAAGGCGCCGGTTATGCCGGTGGAATTGTAAGCGCAGCAATAGATGGGGAAAGAGTTGCATTATCTATTGTTGAAACTCAGTTAGCAAGCCTATTTTAAGAAATATCTTACCGACGACCATTTATTTTGCCAATCGTGATTCCGCCTGCCTAATTTTGGCAACTGAAATTTTACAATATGTCTCTATTGGAAGTTCAAAATCTGAAAAAATATTTTGCAACACAAAAAGCAGTTGATGATATAAGCTTTAGTGTAAACAAAGGAAGCATTTTTGGCTTGCTTGGTCCTAATGGCGCCGGCAAAACCACTTTGATTCGAATGATCACAGGAATATTTTATCCTGATGAAGGACAGATCCAATTCGATGGAAAAAAATTTGACCCGATTAATGATGTTGTTCATATTGGTTACATGCCGGAAGAAAGAGGTCTTTATAAAAAAATGAAGATCGGAGAACAAGCTGTTTACCTTGCTCAATTGAAAGGTTTAAAAAAGAGTGAGGCGATGGCCAAAATAAAAGAATGGTTTATAAAATTTGAAATGCAAAGTTGGTGGTCAAAAAAAGTGGAAGATCTTTCAAAAGGAATGAGCCAGAAATTACAGTTTGTTACAACTGTTTTACATGAGCCAAAGCTTATTATTCTTGACGAACCTTTCAGTGGCCTTGATCCCGTAAACAGTAACCTGATCAAAGAGGAAATTTTCAAACTGGCGCAAAGAGGATCAACAATACTTTTTAGCACTCATCGCATGGAACAAGTAGAAGAGATCTGTGATCATATTATCCTTGTAAACAAAGGGAAAAAAATTCTTGATGGTACTGTAAAAGGTGTAAAACATGAATACAAGGAAAACCTCTTTAGTATTGGATTCGAAGAAATACCTGCCGGTCTTAACGCTAACCCACCCTTTGAAATCGTAGGCACAAAAGATCATCAATATATAGTAAAGATCAAAGAAGGGTTTAAACCCAATGATGTATTAAATTATTTTCTTCAACAAAATGCGAGGATCATTTCATTTAATGAAATGCTTCCTTCACTCAGCGATATTTTCATTAAACTTGTTGAAGGCACTCCGTTAACAAGACAATTCCAGGCAATTACCGCATAATATAATTTTATGAATAAGATATGGCTTGTAATAAAAAGAGAATACCTGACAAGAGTTAGAAATAAAACTTTTTTGCTTTCAACCTTTTTATTCCCGATCGTTATCGTTGCTTTTATTATTGGCTCCACTTTTCTTGCCCTTAAATCGAGAAATAAAGTAAAAATTGCCGTAGTAAATGACCCGGGATATTTACAAAAAAACCTGAAAAATGATTCATCATCTGTAATTTTTGAGTACCCGACAGATGTAAATTCCACAAACTACGAGTCAAAAGGTTATGTAGGAATTCTAAAAGTGAATGCAGACACTGCAAGAGAAAAATATGTGATCGAGTCAAAAAAATCATTGGGTATTGAGACCATGGGCTATGTAGAAAGACAAGTGAAAAAGGCCATAGAGTATAATATGCTTCAGCAAAAAAATATTGAAAGAAGTACTCTGGATTCAATAAGCATCGCAAGCGAAAAAGCCGCACAGGTAACCAATAAGCTTGATACAGGCAAAGAAGCTAACAACAAGCTTCCTTATATTATTGGCTTTGGATGTGGTATTATAATATATATAACCATGTTCATTTTTGGCGCAATGGTAATGCGTGGAGTGATGGAAGAAAAAACAAGTCGTATTGCCGAAGTGATCATTTCTTCAGTTAAGCCATTTCAGCTGATGATGGGAAAGATATTGGGTATTGCAGCAGTTGGTTTAACACAAATGCTGCTTTGGATAGTTTTCCTGATGATCATTGTAAATATCATTCCGCTTTTTGTTTCTTCCGAAACTATGGAACAATTTCAGCAAATGCAGCAGGCACAACAGCAATTACCTGGTGGTTCAAACAATACTGCAGCAATTCAAATGTTACAAGCTACCGACACCTTTAAGAGTGAAATAAATTGGGCTATTATTATTCCTTGCTTTCTGTTTTATTTTCTTGGTGGCTATTTATTTTATGCTTCTTTATTTGCGTCGGTGGGCAGTGTTGTTAATGAAGATCCACAAGAAGCGCAATCACTCATGCTGCCGATCATGATGCCTATAATTTTTGGGTTTATCATTTTAAGCACATCAATTGAAAATCCTGACAGCCCTATGGCATTTTGGGGCAGTATAATTCCATTCACATCTCCTATTGTAATGATGGGGCGAATTGCGAAAGGTGTTCCTGAATTCGTGCCATGGTGGCAATTATTTCTTTCAATGGCTATGCTTATTCTCGGTTTTATTGGTACAACATGGCTTGCTGGTAAAATATATCGCACAGGCATTTTATTGTACGGCAAAAAACCTAGCTGGAAAGAAATGATCAAATGGGTTCGCCGTTCATGATCTTTTGACCCTTCTCCTTATTTGTTAAAATTTTCTTTTTTGATGATTGGGGTTTTGTAAATACGAAATCAATCGTATATTTGGTTCAGTAAAGCCAAACAAAAACAAATCACTCTAAACTAAGTTTTATGACCAACCTGAGAAATTTACGGATAACACTAGCTGTAGCAGCCGTGGCTATCACTTCTGTATTTATCCTTAGCTCCTGGGACTTTAAAAATACATACGCCGCCTGGAATGATAACGATTATGATAATTGCGACACCATTCCCAAAAAAGAAAAAAAGATCCGTGATTTGGATGATGTGATCGATGAGCTTAATGCTGTTGACCTGAAAATGGATATGGAAAAAATGCAGAAGGAATTAAATGAATCGATGAAGAAACTGGATATGAAGAAAATTCAGCTAGACATGGAGAAAGCAATGCGTAATGTTGACTTTGAAAAGATCCAAAAGGAAATGGAAGAATCAATGGCCAAAATTGATTTTGGAAATATTGAAAAGGAAATGGCAAAAGCCATGAAAGAATTTGATGCAACAAAAATTCAAAAAGAAATACAGGAATCAATGCAAAAAATAGATTTCGATAAAATGAAAATCGAAATGGATCATATAAAAGACATTGATATGAAGAAAATGCAGCTTGATATGGAAAAAATGCAATTTGAATTAGGTAAGATCGGACCTGAAATTGAGAAGTCATTGGAGAATGCCAAAGTTGAAATTGAAAAAGCAAAAGTTGAAATGAAAGAGTATAAGGAATTTGTTGATGGTCTTGAAAAAGATGGCTTAATAAATAAGAAAGAGGAATACACGATCAAACATGATAATGGCGAATTATTTATCAATGGCAAAAAAGCCAGCGATGCAACTTATAAGAAATATAAAATCTTTCTTGACAAACGCAAGAAATTCACCATCGAAAAATCTGATGATGATTTTGATATCGATATAGATTAGGTATAGCCATGCCAAACCAACCCCGTCCCGATAACTATCGGGAGCAATCGGGACCATGAAAAGGGAACAGCCGTAGCTTTGTGCTTCGGCTGTTTTTTTATGAATATGTATTTTATCGCAATAGTAGCCCCGGAAGAGATCAATCAACAAGTGTTGAAATGGAAAAATTTTTTCAAAGAACACTATCAATGTTCCGTCGCTTTAAAATCGCCAGCACATATAACTATTATTCCTCCTTTCTGGATGAATGAAGAACTGGAAAATGACCTTATAAATTCGATACGTGAGCTCAGTGTCACAAAAACTAAATTTGAAATCACACTTAAAAATTTCGCAGCCTTCAAACCAAAAGTAATTTTTGTCGATGTAGTTAAAAGTGAATTATTGAATGGTCTTTACCAATCATTCGTTGATTTTATTATTAGTCAAAATAAATTCCCAATAAAAAAAGAGGATCGCTCTTTTCATCCGCATGTAACTTTAGCCACACGGGATCTTTATAAAAAAGCATTCCAGGAAGCCTGGGAAATCTTCTCTAACAAGAAATATGAAGCACTATGGATCGTAAATGGAATTTCTTTGCTCAGGCATAACAAAAAAAATTGGGATGTAATATCTACATCCCAACTTGTCGAAGATTAGTTATTCTCCCTCTATTCAGTATCGAAAAATTGAAAGGGTGAAGGCAGCAGATCGAATCCATCAGCTTCGATCATTTCAATACGCATTTGAAAAGTTTCATCTGTTTTAATTGATACTTTCTCACGAACAACTTTTCTATATCCTTCTTTTTCGAACACAAGTTTATAGATGCCCGTTTTTAATTCATCGAATTCAAAACGACCCCATTCATCTGTGATCACAAATTTTTCTTTCTTGTTGGCTGAGTATGCAGTAACTGTAACTTCCCCCAAAGCTTTTTTGGAATCACCATCAACTATGTTACCAGCAACTTCATTTATGCTTTTTTTCCCGGGAGTTCCAGGATCAATGCCGTATGCTTTGGATTGTAAACAACCCATCGTGCATATAGCAATTAGCAAGAGGATTCTTTGTTTCATTTTGACAAAGCGGTTAAGTGGTTTCCTGTTCTCATGGCTCTATCACACGGGTCAAATTTAAACCATTTTAATTGGATTAGCCAAAGCTTCTTTAAAGCCCTGCCACACTTCATCCACTATTTTTGCCGCTGGTAATATATTTATAACGTTTGCACCCACCTGGCCTATCTCCAGCTCCCCCTCTTCAAGCTGCCCTTCAAACATGCCTTTCTTAGCTCTTGCCCGGCCTAGTATTGCCTTTAATTCTTCGACAGTTGCCCCTTTATTTTCTGCTTCTTGTACCTGTTTGTAAAAATCGTTTTTAATAAGCCTGACCGGGGTTAATTGTTTCAACGTTAGGATCGTATCGCCTTCATTACTATTGATCACAGCATTCTTAAAATTAATATGAGATGATGCTTCTTCGCTTGCTACAAAGCGACTACCCATTTGTACTCCCTCAGCTCCCATTACCATTGCAGCAAGCATTTGCTTTCCTGTTGCTATTCCTCCCGCAGCGATCACAGGAATTTTTACAGCATTTACAACGGCTGGTATTAAAACCATTGTTGTCGTTTCTTCTCTTCCATTGTGTCCTCCGGCTTCAAATCCTTCAGCAACTATTGCATCACACCCTGCCTCTTCTGCTTTTTTTGCAAATTTTGATGAGCTGATAACATGCAACACTGTTATTCCCTTTTCTTTTAAAACTGATGTCCATGTTTTAGGGTTTCCGGCACTTGTAAAAACGATCTTCACTCCTTCTTCAATTACAATTTGAATATGCTTATCAATATCCGGATAAAGCAAAGGAATATTTACACCAAATGGTTTTGAAGTTGCGGCTTTACATTTTTGAATGTGTTCACGCAAAACATCCGGATACATACTACCGCTACCGATCAATCCTAATCCTCCTGCATTGCTTACTGCACTTGCCAATCTCCAACCGCTTGCCCATATCATTCCCGCTTGAATGATCGGATAATCAATTTTAAAAAGTTGAGTAATACGATTAGAAAAATCAGACATGAAGTAAAGATACGGGAGGAGAAATATTCAATGCTCAATAGAATTACAGAAGTACAAGAGTGCGACGCAAGAGGTGATGATAAGAATTAATGAAGACGAAACAAAAAATTTATAAACTAGAAACCAGGAACTAGCCTAAATCCATATCAGTATTATCACCAATATTCAACGTCCTCGATTCACCGCGAATACCGGTATCGCTGCCGATAAGTGAATAATCCAATACTATATCGTAAAGATTGGAGTAAGAACCAATAATAGATTGTTTGATAATGGAGTAATTGATCTTTGTATTTTCTCCAATGGAAACATTCGGACCTATGATGGAATTTTTTATATCGCAGTTAGCGCCAATACTTACCGGGTGAATGATAACGGTGTTCTCAAAATGATGCTGGTCATTAACATTGCTACCAAATTTTTTCAGCAAGGTGGCATTTGATTCAAGCAACGTGTCTTTCTTACCGCAATCAAACCAATTGTCCACTTTAAAGCTCTTGAATTTTGCACCTTGCTTGATCATGCAATCAAGTGCATCAGTAAGACTGTATTCACCATGACTGCGCAAACCTTGTTTAATATTTGATTCCAAACACTGGAACAGCTGTTCACTTTCCTTTATTTTATACAAGCCCACCAACGCCATATTGCTTTTTGGTATTTGAGGCTTTTCGATCACATGATCAATAAAACCATCCTCATCAATTTCAGCCACGCCAAAGTCACGGGGATCATCTACTTTACGAACTCCCAGCATTGAATGCGGACTATCGATCACTGCTTTTACATCATACTCGCAAATAGTATCACCAAGCACTACAAACACTTCATCATTCTTTACAATGCTTTTTGTCAATCTCACCGCATGACCAAGTCCCAATCTTTCTGTTTGATGAACAAAATGTGCTCTTAATTCTGGATGTTTTTGCTGCACATAATCCCTGATCTTATCGCCAAGATATCCCACAATAAAAATCACCTCATCAATACCGGCTTCCTTTACCTGGTCAATGATTATGCTAAGCACTGTCTTTCCTGCAAGTGGAATAAGCGCTTTTGGTTGGGTGTAAGTGTGTGGACGCAACTTTGTGCCTGCGCCAGCAACTGGAATTATGGCCTTCATGTTAATTTTAGAGCTTGTGAAAATAGGGAATTATTAATAAACAAAAACTTATTCACCGCATCTTACGGCATTTGATGCTTTCTTATTTTTGCGGCTTAAATCATTGTGTTACCAACTGTAGTATTTCTATTAAGCTCCTGTTGCGTCGCACTCTTGTACTAACCCAATTCTATTCAGCAACACAAATAACTTTTAAGCATGGTAGAAATAGAAACACAAAAAGATACCCAAGTTTTTGATCTTATTAATAAAGAACTCGAACGCCAGCGTAATGGTATTGAACTCATCGCTTCAGAAAACTTTACATCATTACAGGTTTTGCAAGCTATGGGAACCTGCCCGACAAATAAATATGCCGAAGGTTATCCGGGCAAAAGATATTATGGCGGATGCGAAGTTGTTGATGAAATAGAAACATTGGCAATTGAACGTTTGAAAAAAGTTTTTAATTGCTCCTGGGCCAATGTGCAACCACATAGCGGCGCTTCTGCAAATGGCGCCGTGTTTCTCGCTGTAATGAAAGCAGGTGAAAAATTTTTAGGACTCGATCTTAGCATGGGCGGTCATCTTACACATGGAAGTCCCGCCAACTTCAGCGGCAAAACTTACCAGGCACTTCATTATGGAGTAACGAAAGAAGGAATTGTAGATTATGACCAACTTGAATCAAAAGCAAGAGCAGAAAAACCAAAGATGATCATTTGCGGCGCATCTGCCTATAGTCGTGAATGGGATTATAAACGTATTCGTGCTATTGCTGATGAAGTTGGCGCAATCGTGTTTGCTGACATTGCACATCCAGCTGGATTAATTGCATCTGGTTTACTCGACGATCCTTTTGATCATTGTCATATTGTAAGTTCAACAACACATAAAACATTGCGTGGACCAAGAGGCGGTATCATCATGCTTCGTCATGATTTTGAAAACCCCTGGGGCATAAAAGATCCAAAAGGAAACTTGAGAACTATGAGCCAGCTATTGGATCTTGCTGTATTTCCAGGATCACAAGGCGGGCCACTTGAACATGTGATCGCTGCAAAAGCAGTTGGCTTCGGTGAAAATTTATCAGACGATTTCAGAACTTACGGAAAACAGATAATCAGTAATGCACAGGCAATGGCAAAATCATTGGTCAACCGTGGTTACAATCTTATCAGTGGCGGTACTGATAATCATTTAATGCTGATCGATCTCAGAAATAAAAATCTCACTGGTAAAAAAGCACAGGAAACTTTAGACAAAGCACATATCACTCTTAATAAGAATGCAGTTCCATTTGATGATAAGTCACCATTCGTGACTTCAGGTATTCGAGTTGGTGTGCCCGCTGTTACTACAAGAGGCATGAAAGAATCTCATATGGAAACAGTGGTTGAAATGATCGACAAAGTATTGATGAATGCTGATGATGAAAAAATAATTGCAGAAGTAAGAGCCGATGTAAAAGATTTTATGAAACAGTTTTCTTTATATCCTGAATTGGGATGAATGATTATCTTAGGTTAAATTTTGAAACATGATCCAGCGTATTCAATCTGTTTGGCTTTTCCTTGCTGCGCTTTGTGCAGCACTTACATATAAGTTTTCTTTTTATAGCGGTAATAAACCAGGTATCGATAACAAACCTCCGGCTTTTCAGGAACTAACGGCTTCATCTCATTTTATTTTACTTATTAGCACTGCAATTCTTGTAGGAGGCTGTTTTTTTATAATTTTTTTATACAAAGACAGGAAACTACAATTATCGTTAACAATTGGTGCTATCGCTTTATCGGTCATCAATCTTATAATTTACTTTGGACAAACTAAAAAGTTTTTACCCGCAGAAGGCAATTATGATTTGTCGGCCATCCTTGTTTTGATCATTCCTATTTTTCTTGTTCTTGCCGTTCGCGGTATCTGGAAGGATGAAAAATTGGTGAAGAGCCTTGATCGCCTTCGATAAATTACCTGCCTAATTCAAATTCGTAAGCGGTAACCGGTTTACTGCCTTTTGCTGATTTCACTGTTATTTTATTTGTGATCGTGTAATCTCCTTTTTTATAAATAAAATTATTGCCTGTTCCGCTGAATATTTCATATCCATTTGCAAGCAATTGCTTTTTTAGTTCCTCCTGTTCGTCCTCATAATAGGTTCTGTATAAAATTAATCTTGAGGTATCTGCGCCGTCGTAAACATCCATAAAGCTAATGGACCGGAGCAAATGTTTTGTGAGATCTCGCCTTTCATAAGAAGTATAATAATAGTTACTATAGCCTTTGGCGATCTCTTTATCTGATAGAGAAAAATGGGATTTTTTAAGCAAAGTATCTGCAGCACGAACAGAAGCATTCAATAATTTTTCAAGCGAATTAATATCCAGCTTCTGTGAAAATGAGACCTGAAAACAAAAACAAATCAATACAGAAAATATGATCTTCATAATGGCAAACTAACTGAATTTGCCCCGCAATCACTGCATAGCTTTTGTTAAAGCGATTTACTGAACAAGAAATGTTTGAGCCAGAGGCTTTTCGCAGCCATGTCAAAAGAATTGCGCCGTGATACTTTGTTTGCTTTTTTTAATATCAGCAGGTTTGCCTGCGAATACTACATTACCGCCTTCATCACCGGCTTCGGGACCAAGATCAATGATCCAGTCAGCACTGCGAACAACATCGAGGTTATGTTCAATAACAAGGATAGAATGTCCTTGTTCGATCAATGCATTGAAAGATGTCAGTAGTTTTTTTATATCATGAAAATGAAGACCTGTTGTGGGCTCATCAAAAATGAAAAGTATCTTATTGGCATTTACGCCTTTTCCTTTTCCAAGAAAAGAAGCCAGCTTTACACGTTGCGCTTCACCTCCGGATAATGTATCGGATGATTGACCAAGTTTGATATAACCTAATCCTACATCACTCAAAGGTTGAATAGCTCTTACAATGCCGGATTCAGCAATAAAAAAACTGATCGCTTCATCCACACTCATATCGAGCACATCAAAAATGCTTTTGTCCTTATATTTTACTTCCAGCACTTCTTCCTTAAATCTTTTTCCTCCGCATGATTCACAGATCAAATGCACATCCGCAAGAAATTGCATTTCGACGACTTGTTCCCCTTCGCCTTTGCAGGTATCACAGCGGCCACCATCAACATTAAAAGAAAAATGTTTTGGTTCAAAGCCACGCATCTTACTCAAAGGTTGTTTAGAATACAGATCTCTTATTTCATCATAAGCCTTTATATAAGTAACAGGATTGCTACGGCTGCTTTTGCCGATAGGGTTCTGATCTACCATTTCGATCTGTGCAACAGATTCGATATCCCCTGTAATTGTTTTATGCAATCCTACTTTATCAGCAAACTCGCCTTTTATTTTTTGCAAAGCAGGATACAAGATTTGTTTTACCAAAGTCGTTTTACCACTGCCGCTTACACCACTAACCACGCAAAGCACATTCAATGGAAATTCAACGTTGATATTTTTAAGATTATTCTGCTTCGCTCCTTCAACTTTTATCGAGCGGTTCCATTTCCTGATATTCTTTGGCGGTTCGATCTTCAATTCGCCTTTTAAATATTTACCAGTAAGACTTTGAAAGTTTGAAATGATCTCATCATAATTTCCTTCGGCAACAATCTCACCACCCAAATGAGAAGCCAATGGACCCATATCAATGATATGATCCGCTTCACGCATCATCATTTCATCATGTTCAACCACAACAACCGTATTGCCCAAATCACGAAGTTCTTTTAAAACGCGGATCAGGTTTTCGGTATCTCTTGAATGCAAACCAATAGAAGGTTCATCCAAAATATAAAGTGAGTTGGTAAGATTGCTTCCTAAATTTCTTGTGAGCTGGATACGCTGGCTTTCGCCGCCACTTAACGAATTGGCTAAACGACTCATCGTGAGATAACCTAACCCCACATTCAACAAAGTATTTAACCGGTTATTTATTTCGATCAGTACTCGTTTGGCTACTTGTTTTTCATATTCAGAAAGCTTTTCCTCCAAGCCACTGAACCATTGTTGCAGATCCTTTACCGGCAATTCATTTAACTCACCAATATTTTTATCGCCAACTGTTACATACAATGCTTCTTTGCGAAGACGATATCCTTTACATTCCGGACAGGTTGTTCTTCCGCGATAACGGCTTAACATGACACGATACTGAACTTTGTATAATTGTGATTCAACATCTTTGAAAAAAGCATTGATACCAATGTTATCGATGCCTTCCCATAAAAGTTTGTAATGCTTATCTGTAAGATCACCGATCGCTTTATGAACAGGAAAACCAGTACCGGCAGATACTTTAATAAATTGTTTTCTCCACCAATCCATTTTTTCTCCACGCCATGCCGCAACAGCTCCATCATACACACTTAATCTCCTGTCAGGAATAACAAGATCAGCGTCTATTCCCAATACCTGGCTGAAACCTTCGCAGGTTGGACAAGCACCGTAAGGATTATTAAAAGAAAAAAGATTGGGCGATGGCTCTTCAAACTGCAACCCATCAAGCTCAAAGCGATTATTGAAATGAAGTAGTTTTGGTTTCCCGGTTTGTTCCTGTACTTCCACGTACACATCTCCTTCCCCTTCATAAAATGCAGTACCGATAGAATCTGATAAACGATGAATATCATCTTCATCAAATTCCTTTACTACTATTCTATCAACAAGAACAAATATTTTTGATTTCTTATTCCCTATCTCTGATTTTCCTTCGAGCAGATCTTCCAGTCTAATTATTTCTCCATCAACATACATTCGGGAGAATCCTTTTTGAACAAGAATATTCAGCTCTTCTTTTAATTCACGATTCTTATGTTGCTTTAATGCAATAAGAATATAAACCTTATCACCTTCATTCAGCTTCTTGATAGCATCCACTACATCTTTTACATCATCCTTTTTTACCTGTTTACCTGAAACGGGTGAAAAAGTTTTTCCCACCCTGGCATATAGCAACCGGAGGTAATCATAGATCTCCGTCATGCTACCCACGGTGCTTCGAGGAGTTCTTGTTACAACTTTCTGTTCTATAGCAATCGCAGGGCACAAACCTTTAATATAATCCACATCAGGCTTGTTCATCCGGTTCAGGAATTGCCTTGCATAGGCACTCAGGCTTTCCGCATAACGTCTTTGGCCTTCAGCATATAATGTGTCAATTGTTAGGGACGATTTGCCTGATCCTGACACCCCTGTAACTACAATAAGCTTGTTTCTTGGTATCTCAACGCTGACATTTTTGAGGTTGTGCACTCTTGCGCCCCGAATAAAAATAACATCGGCGCCGGGTACTTTCACCCGTTTTGTATCGGAGTTTTTCGTTTTTGAGGTTTGCATGAAGGGTCACAAATTTACGCTGAGTCATTAGAAATCAACACAATCATTAACATTTCCTTTTAAAAAAAGGTTCGATTTTCATTTTCGGGTAGTTGGCAGTTCTACTTTTTCTCTTAATTTTATTGTCCGGTTACACAATAACCGATCAACCAAAAAAAATCTCGCCTATTGATCCTACAAAATCTACACTAATTGTTTTCTTGATCATTCGTACATACTGAAAACCAAAACCAATATCTAAACCACCAAAAACCGTTTATGAAAGCATTTGCAAAAAAAACTGACAACGATCTCATTCAACATTTTGTTGAAGGAAACACTGAAGCTTTGGAAATTCTTGTGCTCCGTCACAAGGACAAGCTTTACACTTCTATTTTATTTTTAGTGAAGGACAAATACCTTGCTGAAGATATCTTCCAGGATGTTTTTATCCGCATTATTGATACAATGCGCAGTGGAAGATACACTGAAGAAGGTAAATTCCTACCATGGGCCATGCGTATTGCCCATAATCTTTGTGTCGATCATTTCCGTAAAGTAAAAAGAACACCAACAATTAAAAACGGTGACGACAAAGACATTTTTGAAGTGATCAATTTTTATGAAGACAGCGCTGAAAGTAAAATGATGAAACGTCAAAGCCACGACCGTGTTCGTGAAATGCTTGATCGTCTTCCGGAAGATCAGCGTGAAGTGATCATTCTTCGCCATTATGCCGATATGAGTTTTAAAGAAATAGCATCGATGACAAATTGCAGCATTAACACTGCTTTAGGTCGTATGCGCTACGGTCTTATCAATCTTCGCAAACTAATGATGCAAAAACAAATTGCCTTATAAAAAACCCAAGCCCTTGTCATTCTGTATTTCCCATCAGTTTTAAGTTGAATTTTCACCTTGCCATACCTGGTAGGCTCTTACAGAATGACACCTAATTAAAAACCCTTCTCAAATGAGAAGGGTTTTTGTTTTTTATAATTTGCAGTTCTACTTTTTATTTTTCTTAAATGTTTCGATCCCACATTGCAGCCATTCAATAAATTTATCTGCATCCGGCGTGTAGTATTTTGTTTTCGTCAATGCTATTTGATCAGCAGAAATAATGGCATATTGAGGCTGTGAGGTGGCTCCAAAGTTTTCGGTTTGAAATGTTGACCATTTATCTCCTACAGTGATTATTGATTTTTCCTGACCACTTGAAGTTTTATAAACCGTTTGCTCAGTAAGCGGAAGAGGTCTTCTTTCGTCAACATATAGTGAAACAACAACAAACTCATTTCGCATCAGGCTGTCAACTGTCTTATCTGTCCAAACTTTTTCTTCCATTCTCCGGCAGTTTACACAAGCCCAGCCTGTAAAATCTATCAGCACTGGTTTATTTTCATTCTTTGCTCTTTCCAACGCCCGGTTATAATCTTTTATAGGTTCATACTTTTCTGCGCAATTCACAGGATGTTTATATACGCTATAACAAAGGGGTGGTGGGAAACCGCTGATCAACGTCAGATTTGCCGATTTGCTGTTCGTTAAACCCGGGATGAGGTAAATACCGATCGCTGTAAAAATGAAAATAAAAAAGATCCTTGCAAATGATATTTTTTTAATGGGGCCGCTATGAGGAAATTTAATTTTTCCCAATAAGTATAATACAGTGAGGAAAGAAATGATGACCCATAAACCAATAAATACTTCTCTTTTCAGAAGACCCCATTGCTTTACAAGATCTGCATTCGATAGAAATTTAACCGCTAATGCAAGCTCTATGAAACCTAAAACGACCTTCACGTTTGTCATCCATCCACCAGATTTAGGAAGTGATTTGAGCCAGTTAGGAAACATAGCAAACAACGCAAAAGGGAATCCTAGTGCTATACCAAACCCGGCTGCGCCTGCAGTAAGCGGCCAGGCACCTTGATCTGCCACCCCAACAAGTAGTGTCCCTAAAATAGGACCCGTGCAAGAGAAGGATACAATGGCTAATGTACCAGCCATAAAAAATATACCGCCTATATTTCCATGTCCAGATTTTGAGTGAGCCTTATTAGCAAATGAAGAAGGCAACCCGATCTCAAAAAAACCAAAAAAGGAGATCGCAAAAACAACGAAGACCACGAAGAATAAAAGATTCAACCAGATATTCGTAGAAATATTGTTGAATATTTCAGGGCTTATCGTGTCATTGGCAAGGTGAAAAGGTATTGTTATAAGAACATAAATAAGAAAAATAAAAAGCCCATAAAGAATTGCATTCGTTTTGCCGCGTTTTTTATTATGTGACTTATTTGTAAAATAAGAAACGGTAACTGGTATCATCGGGAAAACACAAGGAGTAAGTAAAGCGATAAGCCCACCTACTAACCCAAGTAAAAAAATTGTAAAGATGCTTTTGTCACTAGTTCCATCATCTCCACAAGGTGATGTTGGATTTTTTATATCAAAAGATGGGATTTTTATAATTGTTGTGGTTTCAACACCTCCTTCCATCTCCGCATTAAAATTTATGAACTCTGTTTCAAATGCATCATTATTTCCATAGGAATAAGATAGCTTTCCCTGGAGCTTTGCTGGAACTGCGCCTGCAATGCTTATTGGAACTTTCCATTCCGTCTGCCCTTCATAAACTTTTACAGTGTCTTCAAAGATTGGACTTAAAAAAGTTTTTAACTCTCCGGCTTCATTAACATTTTCAACTATAATACTTGAATCTTTAAACTCCAGCTTAGCAGATTTTTTGCCATCAAATTCATGGTTAGGAGAATAAAGCTGCCAATTCTTTGCACCTTCAGTAGAAAAGATCAGATCATATTTTCCTTCACCGGTCTTTTTACTTTTATAATTCCATTTATAGACCGTGCTATCTTGCGATACACCTGCAGCAACTGGAATTGGATTTTTTGATTGGACCTGATTACAACCAACAACAATGAAAATTGTAAGTAGGAAAACTAAACTTCGTGTAAAAACTCCCTGCATAACTGTTTTAAAAAATAAACGAGTTCACAAAGGAGGAACTCGTTCTATGTCAAAAAAAATTTATCTGGTCATTAATCCAACGCTACTTTGAAATTCACCGTTTTCGGGGGTAGGCATTTTTTATCATCGCATGTCTGGTATTCTACGCTTCCGCTGAAACTTGTTTTTGCTTTGCCTTTTAATTTAATTGTTTGAACAAAATTTACGGTCTTTGAATACTGGTTGGCTGAAAGGTCCAATTGGCTATCATGAAACTTTTCCATTTTGCCATCCTCTTTTATTTTCCCTACCACCTCAATTAAAGGATTGCTGGTAATAGTAAATGTTGTTGGAATAGCAATAGCATCTTCTGGTTGAGATTGTGAATACAAATGCCAGCCTTTTTCAATTGTGGCAGTCATATGTATCTCATAATTTCCGTTTGCGAGTTTTTTTGAAGTGAATGCCCAGGAAATGGGATTTTGTGCAGAAAGAGTCATTGCTCCAAACAAAAACAAACTTAGTATAACAGCCTTCATAATGTTTTCTTTTAATGATGCAAAAATCGGAAGAAACGTTTTATGCTTTTGCTAAAATTCTACTACAAATATTGCAAAAGAAAAGCAGAGTTTTTGAAAGGAATTGACCAACTATCTGAATTTTAGTACGAATTGAGTATTTAACCCACCAATATTTCAGTCATTAACAGGTTTTTAAGGATCTCACGACCATCGGTATTGCCAAGGACCTCAGAAGTAGCCCTTTCGGGGTGTGGCATCATTCCAAAAACATTCCTGTTTGCATTGCAAATTCCGGCAATATTCCTGGTTGCCGCATTAGGGTTTGCGCTTGGTTTTATCTTTCCTTTTTCATCACAATAATAAAATATTACTTGTCCATTAGCCTCCAGTTGATCAAGTGTTTTTTCATCAGCATAATAGCGTCCCTCACCATGAGCGATAGGTATTTTATAAACCTTGCCTGATTCATTTGTAAGAAAAACATTTTTGCAAGCAAACTGCTGATGACCGTTGCGCAACAACCCGCCGGGCAAAAGATGTGATTCACAAAGGATCTGGAACCCGTTGCAAACTCCAAATACTTTTCCGCCGGCATTGGCAAAGTCGATCACACTCTGCATCATCGGGCTAAAACGGGCAATGGCGCCACAACGCAAATAATCGCCATAAGAAAAACCGCCAGGCAAAATGATACAATCTTCGGTTGTAAACATGCTAAGGTCTTTGTCTTTGTGCCAGAGCATGATCACTTCCTGGTTCATATCATATTTCAAAGCATCATGCATATCTCTGTCGCAATTTGAACCTGGAAAAACAACAACTCCGAATTTCATATTGTAAGTTTGAGTAGAATGCAAAGATATTTCAGATTTTAGATTTATGATTGGAGATCTTATCAATTTCTATTAACAAATTCCGAATATCACAAACCCCTTTATCAATCCCAAATCTACCATTGCTCACCAACCTGGACCACCATACTGGTAAACCAATATAAACAGGATAGATAACCAAAAAATAGCAACGGGTATCCAACGCTGAGGGGGGTATAAATAAGTACAGGCATGAAAAGCAGCAAAAGGAACTATTATGAGTATCCAGTTTTCAAGCCCTTCTGCTGTATTATTTAAAAATGGAATAAAAAGGGCAAACAAAAGGTAGATAAGCATAAGGCTCCAGTTCTTGCGAACCTGGATTAGCATCTTCCTTAAATTTTCCTGGACAAAATACCCGCCGATAAGAAATGGAACGACCAATAATATGCCTCCTATCGCCAGCCACAATGATTGTCCCGGTGAAGGCAACGCAATATTGATCGGCTGAAATAAATGTTGCCCGAACCATTTATTTGAAAAAAATAAATAGGCTGCATAAAAATAATAAGGTGTTGTAACCCCCAGCAAACAGATCAGCCATTCATTCAATCGAACGCTTCGCATTACCAGCAATGCAAAAATGAGCCAGAAAAATAAAATAATAGAAGGAAAAAAAATAAACGAGCTAATACCCACTGCCATGCCAATATTATAAACGGTGCTTTTGATCGAGGATTGATTTGAGATTTTAAAAAGCTCGGAAAAAATAAAAAGCACTAAAGTATTTACCATTAATGGTGCAGAAAGATGATTCCATTCAGGCATCAACGAGGTAATAACAAGATATGCTGTTGCGGGTAAAAAATTCAGCCGCTGCATCATGCGGTTCTTATTGATAAGGCTGTTAAGCTGCAATGCTTGTGTAAAAAGAAAGAAGTAAGTTATTACTGCAAAAAGTAATCCACCATTTTTACTACCTGATTTTAAAAAGCTTATGGCTTCACGATAAAGTATTGCTGTGTTATCTGCAAGTTCAGGTGGCGGGGCCGGGTCTGTGAAAATTGGCAACTTAATAAGTATACCCATCACAAACAGAAAAAGGATGTTAGCTGGTGTCTTTTGTTTAAATAGGCCGATCACAGGTAATGGATTGTGAGCTGTGTGTATCTATTACAACTCACTATTTAGTTAAATTCAATTTTTGCAAAGCAAATATAGTTACGATAAAAACATGGGACAATAAACTGTTTTGCACTTATTTGTTTTCCATACTTCGGCAAGAACTCATGTCCTTTATCAAGCCCCCTGAGTGTGGGGTTACGAGTGATCTGTCCATCCGGTGTCAGGGAGAAGTCATTCAACAAAAGATTCTTTTTCTCCTGCATATTAAAAAGAAAATGCAGTTGCCCGCCGGTATTCACTACGTTGTAAGAAATACGGTCATCCGACTCATCATCGAATTGTTCTTTCCTGATAATGTTACTCCACTCAAGCTCACCTTTATTTGTAAAAAGAAGAATAGCCAGGTTTTCAGCATGATAACGTACAGATTGATTGCTGCTACCACTATTTCTCCAGGAAGAATAATAGGGTGAATAATAATCATACGACGGATAAGCAAACGGAGACCCATACATATAATTCCATCGGTTCCAGGAAGAAGAACGGGAAGTAGTATAATAAGCTTCGGCGCTTATTATAAAGCCTCCGTCTTTTTTAATGAAAATATCTCTTATAAAGAAATCATTGAAAGCCATTTTGGCATTTGTTTCTCCTTTTGCTTCATTTCGCAAATCGTCACTAAACACAAAAGACTTTTCCAGCTCAGGCTTCCATGAATTCCTGCTCATTGCCAAAAAATAAATACCTACTATGTTTCCGCGTTTTTGGCCATAATATAAAGCGCTGAGAAGATACCGCTGATTGGTGTTATCCACTTTTATCTTCAATTCATCAAGATATGTTTTTTCAAGATTCAGGGGATGATAGATAAAATTATCATCCATTGCTCTTTTTATGATCAGGCTCGCATTCGTGATGCTTTCGTTTGAGGACCGATAAAATTTTGTAAACACAAGATTACCTTCATTATCCATAACGAATTCGCCTAAATGATCATTCCGATCATTCATCGACATTGTAAGAATTGTCTTTTTCTGTAATTCCAGGCTGTTGTTATATAATTTGGTAGTAATAATAAATTTTTCCTTGTTCTTACTGTTGATCTTGAAAACGATTATTTTTTGCTTGTCTTCACTTGCCAAAACTGTGTATATTTTATTATTACCAGATCCACCCAAAGAAGTAGTATCCAACTCTACAGGGTCGGACATTTTTTTACCCATTCCATCAAGCTTTACCGCTGCGCAGTGTACAATATTTCGTCTCTGGTATTGGTAAACAGCATAAATATGATCAGGGTAGGCAAAGAAGCTAACATTGATCATTCTATCATCAGGTAAATATTCATGCTTTACCTTCCCGACCATTTTCATTTCATTATCGTAAAGACAAATAAAACTTTCGTTTCTTATACTTTTATAAATGAGATAATTGTTACCCATTTTACCAATTATCTCAAAATCCATTTTTCGTGAATCGTCACGATCTGGTTCAGATATTTGAATGCGTTGGGCATTTACCGAATTAAATAAAGACATTAAAAAAAAGGAGAAAGCTAGCCGGCAAAGCATTTTCATAGACACCATTTTTTACCGTTTAAAGTTACAGGTTGTTGTGCAATTCTTTTCATGATGAAATGATAAAGATGCGTTTTTTCATTTTTTTACATGAAAGGAAAAAATTGTCCGGGAACAGATATTTTTTACAAAAAACAGGCCGGTTAATAAACAATTGTTTTCTGATTTGCATTATTTCATTTTACATATACCTTTGTTGGTTAACCCGTACACCTTATCTGTACGGGTACAAAAGAAAATTTTTCGTGAGAATTCCCACCAATAAAGTTACACTAGCTGGTTTACTGGTAGCGATCGGTATCATTTACGGAGATATAGGCACTTCGCCTTTATACGTATTTGGTGCAATAATAAAAGGAAAGACCATTTCTGACGAGTTAATACTTGGAGGCTTATCCTGTATCATCTGGACGCTAACTCTGCAAACAACCATTAAGTATGTGATCCTGACCTTGCGGGCCGACAATAATGGCGAGGGCGGTATGTTTTCTCTATTCGCCTTAATAAGGCGACATGGTAAATGGGCAGTGATACCCGCCATGATGGGTGGCGCCGCAGTGTTATCCGAAGGAATTATTACCCCTCCTATTTCCGTTACTTCTGCTGTCGAAGGTCTTAAACAAATAAAATTGTTTAGCGATATAGGTCAATGGACCATCGTAGGAATTGTTCTCGTTATACTTGTTATTCTATTTTTCCTGCAACAGTTCGGCACTTCTGCGATAGGTCGTTTTTTTGGACCGGTAATGCTTGTCTGGTTTACTATGCTTGCAGTTCTTGGGTTAGGTCATATACTTGATGACATCACTGTTTTAAAAGCATTCAATCCATATCATGCTATTAATCTTTTGACACAGTATCCGCGAGGGTTTTGGATACTTGGAGCTGTTTTTCTTTGTACTACCGGCGCCGAGGCTTTATACAGCGATCTTGGGCATTGCGGAAGAGGCAATATTCGTATGTCATGGATCTTTGTAAAAAGTGCCCTTATTCTTAATTATTTAGGACAAGGTGCCTGGTTGCTTAACCATACAGGCACTTCAATTGATCCAAACATTAATCCATTTTATGCTTTAATGCCGGATGGATTCAGATTGATCGGAATTATTATTGCAACCGCCGCTACCATTGTTGCAAGTCAGGCTTTAATTTCCGGTTCTTTTACCTTGATCAGTGAAGCGATGCGACTAAATCTTTGGTCGAAACTCAAGATCAATTATCCAACTGAAGAAAAGGGTCAGTTATTTATCCCCGCTGTAAACATGTTATTGTTCCTTGGTTGTTGTGGTGTGGTACTGTATTTCCAGAAGTCACAAAACATGGAAGCAGCATACGGTCTTACTATCAACTTTGGTATGCTGATGAATACAACGCTGTTCTCTTATTATCTTTTTACACAAAGAGCTCCGCGACAATGGATCGTTCTTTATCTTATAGTATATCTAACTGTTGAATTATCATTCCTTATTGCTAATCTTGACAAGTTCTCACATGGAGGTTATGTTTCATTTATGATCGGTGGTGTTTTATTTATAACCATGTATATATGGTACAGGGCGAGAAAGATCAAAAATCGTTACGTGGAGTTTGTAAGATTGGAACATTACATTCCTAAGATCCAGGAACTGAGTAATGACAGGTCGGTACCTAAATATGCCACACATCTTGTTTATATGACCAGTGCGAACAATCCAAAAGAGATCGAGCACAAAGTCATTTACTCTATATTAAATAAGAAGCCAAAACGAGCTGACATCTACTGGTTGGTTCACGTAGATACGTTGGATGATCCCTACACAAGTGAATATAAAGTGGATCATATTATTCCAAATGATATTATCAGGATTGAATTCAGGCTTGGCTTCAGAGTACAGCCAAGAATTAATTTAATGTTTCGCAAAGTGGTGGAAGATCTTGTTGCCAATAAAGAAGTGAACATTTACAGTCGTTATGAAAGTTTGGAACGCAGCAATACAGTTGGAGACTTCCAGTTTATTGTAATGGAAAAATATTTAAGCCAGGATAATGAACTTCCTTTTTGGGAAAGGGTTGTAATGAAATTTTATTTCTGGTTAAAAGAGATCAGTTTATCTGAAGAAAAAGGGTTTGGACTTGATCTGTCAACTGTGACCGTTGAAAAATTTCCATTGATAGTAGCCCCGGTATCTACTGTAAAATTGAAAAGAATAGTAGATGAAGATGAACTATAAATAAAAAATAGTCATTCATTTTCTCTTTATTACTTTTACAAATCATTTAAACAAACCCGTCATTTGAAATCTGCTCCGGGTTGTAACTATGTCTTTAAATCTTAAAAAAGTTTCCCCCCTAGGTTTATTAGTTGCTCTTGGTATTATTTTCGGAGATATAGGTACATCGCCTCTCTATGTGTTTAATGCCATCATTGGTTCAAAGATCGTTTCAGAACAATTGATCATTGGCAGTCTTTCGTGTATCATTTGGACATTGACATTACAAACCACCATCAAATATGTGATCCTTACTTTAAAAGCAGATAACCGGGGTGAAGGTGGCATCTTCTCTTTATATGCGCTTGTAAGAAGAAGAAAACGATGGTTAGTAATTCCTGCTATGATCGGCGGCGCAGCATTGCTGGCTGACGGTATGATCACTCCTCCTATTTCTATTACTTCGGCTATTGAGGGTTTGCGACAGATCCCACGGTTTAGTGACATATCGCAGCAAACAATTGTTTTGATGGTCTTAGGAATTATTACTGTGATATTCTTTTTACAGCAAGTTGGCACCGCTTCAATTGGAAAGCTTTTCGGGCCAATGATGCTGATATGGTTTCTGATGCTCGCAACGATGGGACTTCTTCACTTTTTTGATGACTGGAATATTTTTAAAGCGCTGAACCCCTATTATGCCATCGATCTTCTTGTCAATTATCCGCAAGGTTTTTGGATTCTTGGCGCAGTATTTCTCTGTACTACCGGGGCAGAAGCTTTGTATAGCGATCTTGGACATTGTGGTCGCGGTAATATCAGGGTGTCGTGGATATTTGTAAAATCATGTTTGATCATAAACTATGTTGGGCAAGGAGCATGGCTGCTTGCAAACTATGAAGGCCAAGGTTTTGATGTATCACAGATGAATGCTTTTTATGGTATTATGCCAACAGAATTCAGGCTCATTGGAATTATCATTGCGACTGCTGCTGCTATTATTGCGAGCCAGGCATTGATCTCCGGCTCGTTTACACTTATCAGCGAAGCAATGCGTTTAAATCTTTGGCCAAAAGTAAAGATTCGTTATCCATCTGAAGAAAGAGGACAAGTATATATCCGTGCTATTAATTTTTTGCTGTATGTAGGATGCGTTTCCGTTGTATTATATTTTCAGCGATCATCAAGTATGGAAGGTGCTTATGGTCTTGCTATCACACTTTGTATGATCGCAACTTCTATCCTCTTCGCCAACTTTCTTGTGCTACGAAGAACTAACCCGATCCTTGTTTATCTGTATCTCGCTGTTTATTTTACCATCGAAGGTTCATTTCTTTTTGCCAATCTTGAAAAATTCCCTCATGGCGGTTATGTCGCATCCATTGTTGGTGGTTTACTTTTTTTCACAATGTATATCTGGTACAGGGCAAGAAAGATCAAGAATCGTTATGTGGAATTTGTTCGGCTGGAAGCCTATATTTCAAAAATACAGGAGTTAAGCAGTGATAGATCAATACCTAAGTTCGGCACTCACCTTGTTTATTTAACCAGCGCTGATAACCCAAAGGAAATCGAGCATAAGATCATTTATTCAATACTAAATAAAAAACCAAAACGGGCCGATATATATTGGTTTGTACATGTGGATACAATGGATGACCCTTATACTTGCGAATACAAAGTAGAACACATTATTCCAAATGATATCATTCGCGTTGATTTCAAATTAGGTTTCAGGATACAGCCAAGGATCCATATTTTATTTCGACAAGTAGTGGAAGCATTGGTGATAGATAGGGAAATAAATATTTCCTCAAAATATGAAACAGCACAGAGCAAAGCAAAAGCAACCGGCGATTTCCAGTTCATTGTAATGGAAAAATATTTGAGTCATGATAATGATCTTCCTTTCTTTGAACGTATCGTTATGAATTTTTATTTCTGGCTTAAAGCGATCAGTTTATCTGAAGAAAAAGGATTTGGTCTTGACCAGAGTAATGTAACTGTTGAAAAATTCCCACTCATTATTGGCGAAGTAGAAAGATTGCCATTACGAAGAATACTTGATCAATAAAAGAGTTATTGCATGTAAAGACATGGTTTCATTTAAAACTATTATCTTTTCTACCTTAACTGCTATTTTCATTGCCACATTTTATCTATTATATTATTGGTGGAATTATCCTTCTTTCAATACTTGTCTATTTTTTCCAGGAGAAATTTATTTTTAAACCTGAAAAATTAAAACAGGATTTTGAATTCAAATACGATGCGCCATTCCGGGAATATTTTTTTGATATAGAACCTGGCGTAAGAATAAACGGGCTTCATTTCTTCCGCAAACAACCAAAAGGACTCATACTTTATTTTCATGGAAACACCAGAAGTATAAAAGGCTGGGCGAAATATGCAAGAGATTTTTATCGCTATGATTATGATGTAGTCTTGTTGGACTATCGCGGCTTTGGAAAAAGTACCGGTAAACGTAGTGAAAAAGAAATGCTCAGCGATATGCAATTCATTTATGAAAAATTAAAAGAGCAGTATAAAGAAGATCATTTAATACTTTACGGACGAAGTATGGGCAGCGGCTTTGCCAGCAAACTCGCTGCAGATAATAGGCCACGATACTTAATTCTTGATGCCCCCTATTATAGTTTTAGAAAAGTAGTGGAAAGGTTTTTACCTATTTTACCCGTAAGATTAGTGCTGCGGTTTCAACTAAGAACTGATAAATGGATACAAAAAGTAAAATGTCATACTTATATAATTCATGGAACAAAAGATCTTTTGATACCAATTTCTCATAGCGAAAAGCTTCAAAAGATCAATCCAAGAATGATAACCCTTATCCGCATTCACGGCGGGCATCATAATGATCTCCCTTCATTTGACGAGTACCACAATTTTGTTAGAGATATTTTAAAATACTGATATTTCTTGCTGTTTGCTGCCATCAACTTGCGGTTGTTTGCACGATTTTTCTCTGTGTTGTTAACAAATATCTAATTCGTTGTTCCTCCATTAACATGGACTATTATTTGAACGTCACACATGTAAATGGAGGTATGTATGAGAAAAATTTACACATTAGTTAGTCTTATCGCAATTATTCTGTTAGTTGCCAGCTGTAAAACAGCTTCCAAACTTTATGACAAAGGAAATTATGATGAAGCAGTTGAACTGGCTGTAAAGAAGCTGCAGAAAAAACCCGATGATGAAATGAGAGCATTGCTTCAAAGTGCTTATCAATATGCGGTGAATGATCATGAAACCCGTATTCATCAACTCAGTTATAATACAAACGATCTGAAATGGGAATGGACCTATGCTGAATATGCTTCATTGCAGAAGCTATATGAAGCGATCCACCGTTCTCCTGAAGCATTGGCCATCGTAAATCCTACAGATTATTCATCCTATCTGCACACTTATGCTGATAAAGCTGCTGATACAAGGTTTCAGCGTGGAATGATGTGGATGGATAAAAACGATAAACTGAGTTTCAGAAATGCTTATCATGAATTTGGAGTAGCGCTACAGTACAGACCTGGCGAACTTACATTTATTGAAAGAAGAAATGAAGCATATGAAAATGCAGTTGTTAATGTAGTAGTAATGCCAATGGAAAATAACCGTTACCGGTTTAGCTCTTACAACAGTTATGAGATCACAAATTTTGAAAATGATCTGTTGCGCCAGTTACAGTATAATGCCGGCAACCAGTTTGTGAAATTCTATAGTTCATGGGATGCAAATAACCGTAATATCCAGGTTGACCAGTACGTTGATTTTCGTTTCAGCACTTTTGATCTTGGAAGAACAAGAGATGAAAGAAGTACAAGAGAGGTTTCAAAGGATATTGTTGTAAAAGAAACTGTTTATCGTCCTGACTCAATTGTAAAAGAGTATAAAAAAGTAGTTGCAAAAATTACTACTACAAAAAGAACGATGCTATCTGAAGGCAATCTGCAAATAAATATTCGCGATGCAAGTGGTCGTTGGCTGTGGAATGATGATGTTCGTGGCAATCATAATTGGTTTACAGAATTTTCAACTTACACAGGAGATGAAAGAGCTTTGAGTGAAAGTGATAAGCAGCTTATAAACCGCAGTCAGGAATACCCACCTCATGAAGATGAAATAACCAGGTGTATAATAAATGAAATAAACAGTAATATGTCTGGCAGAATAAGAAATTATTTTAGTCGCTTATAGGGTTCAATATAGGTTTAATGGAGGACATGATTCGTTCATGTCCTTTTTTGTTTTCATCTTTGCCGGCAATGAAGATCACTTATAAAAAAACCTGGAAATGGTTTAAGATACTTGCCATTGTTTATATCCTTGGGGGTGCTGCACTTTATTTTTTGCAGGATTATATTCTTTTCCACCCGGTAACATTAAAAAGAGATCATAACTACAATTTTCCTGAAAAGCATAAGGAGATCAATATTCCGATCACCGAAAATTCCAATTTGAATATTGTTCAGTTTTTTTCTACTGATACAGTAACGAAAGGGGTCGTTCTATATTTTCATGGAAATAAAAAAAACATATCCTGGTATGCAAAGTATTCTCTCTATTTCACAAAGCATGGATACGAAGTTTGGCTAATTGATTATCCCGGGTTTGGAAAAAGTACCGGAAAGTTCACCGAACAAACCTTATATGACTGGTCAAATTATATGTACAATTTTGCCCGTACAAGATTCAGCGCAGACAGTATTATTATTTATGGAAAAAGTATGGGTACAGGTATTGCGACTCATCTTGCTTCTATACAGCCCTGCAAAAAACTAATTCTCGAAACGCCTTACTATAATTACCCTTCCGTTATCAAGCATTATCTTCCTATTTATCCAATTGACTGGATGATACACTATAAAATTCCTACACATGATTATATTGAAAAAGTAATAGCTCCTATCACAATCTTCCAGGGGACAGATGATAGGTTGGTAACATACAATAATGCAAAAAGATTAAAGCCATTTTTAAAAGCAGGAGACGAATTCGTAACAATTGATGGTGGTAGCCACAATGATCTTTATAATTTTAAAGAAACTATCGATAAAATGGATTCGCTTTTGAAAGATTAATTACTCCTCAAGCGTCACTTTGCTCTTCCCGACTTTTAATTTATAACCAACACCTATCTTCAACGCATAGTTTTCTGTTCCATGGCTTACAGGGAAATCAAAACAAACCGGGTAATCATATTCAGCAACTGCATCACGAATAATTTCATGAACAGTTTGCCCAAATGGTCTTTCAGTATCTTTCATATCGGTGAAGCCACCGACAATAAGTCCAGCCAGTTTATCAAGTTTACCACTTCGTTTTAACTGGTACATCATGCGGTCTATGTTATATATATACTCTCCTACATCTTCAATAAAAAGAATTCTGCCTTTTGTTTTAATATCCGATTCTGTTCCTACAAGATGAGCCAGCAATGCAAGGTTGCCACCAACTAATTCCCCTATCCCCTCTCCTTTTTTGTTAAACGCATGCCTTTTACATTGATATTTTATTTTTTTTCCCTCCAGCACATGCCATAACGATTGCACAAATTCATTTTTAAATCCATCTTCATTAAATGCATTGGCCATCGGTGCATGTAATGTTGAGATAGAATAATTACGATAAATATGGGAATGAAGGATCGTCACATCACTAAACCCAATGATCCATTTTGGATTCTTTTTAAAATTTGTAAAATCTATTTTATCAATGATCCGGCTAAGACCATAACCGCCTCTTGCACATAAAATGGCTTTTACATTTTCATCATCCAGCATGTGTTGAAGATCTTCAATTCTTTCCTCATCTGTTCCTGAAAAATAATGATACTGTTGACCGATCGTGATACCAACTTTTGTTGTAAAACCCCAATCTTCATTTATTACACGAATGCATTCGGAAACTTTTTCTCCCGGCATAAAACCAGCGGGGCAAACTATTCCAATCGTATCTCCTTTTTGTAAGTAGGGAGGAATTTTGATCATATCAAATTGTTGTATTATTAGATTGATAAATTGTTATCCTGCTTAAAATAACAATTTAGCCATTTATCAAATCTCTTTTAAGGTTGCTTCTATACCGGAAACGATTAATCGGTGTTTCACTCCGCATTTCAATGCATAATTATTTCTTTGATGACCGACAGGAAAATCAAAACATACAGGATAACGATAAGTTTTTATCTTTTCTAAAATCACATCCTGCAACGTTCTTCCAAAATCATCTGAATCCTCATCTACTTTTATCTTAAACCCGCCTATAATTAATCCTTTTAATTGCGATAATTTTCCTGTTCGTTTCAGATTCCAGAACATACGATCAACATTATACATGTATTCACCTGTATCTTCTACAAATAAAATTTTTCCGGCAGTATTGATATCCGATTTTGTACCAGCCAGTGTTTCCAGCATTTTTAAATTCCCTCCAATTAGAACTCCATCCGCAGTTCCCATTTTATTTTGCGGATTTGGAACAGCGCTGTATCTCATCTTCTTTCCACTTAATGCCAGTTGAATTGATTCAATAGTCTCAATTTGTATAGGCTCGGCCAAACTCCAGTCATCTGGAAAACTATTACACATTTTTGAATGGATGGAAGCAATGCCAAAATTTTTATTTAGATGAGAATGAAAAACAGTGGCATCGCTAAAACCTATGATCCATTTAGGTTTGGTTTTAAATTTTTCCCAGTTTAATTTATCAATGATACGAACAACGCCATAACCACCCCTGGCACACATTATGGCTTTTATTTTTGGATCATCAAGCATGTGCTGAAAATCCTTTATTCTCTCTTCATCAGTTCCGCCAAATGTAAAATCTCTTTTATTGATCGTTTCCCCAATCTGGATCTTATAACCCCAACTTTCCATTTTTTGTACAGCAGATCGAATTTCCTCAGTAGTAATATAACCAGCCGGTGAAGTGATCCCAATAATATCTCCGGTTTTTAAAAAAGCAGGAGAAACAAATGAGGTCTCGTCCGCAAAAGCGGAAATTTTTGGTATGGCTGGTAAATATGAGGCCGTTAATGCCCCTATGGAAGATTGAATAAAACTCTTTCGCTTCATGGTTTAAAGTTATCAGTTTTATGTTAGCTGACAGATTTTGCAGGTGAATAGATCAAGTTCGCCGCATCGTTTTCATTATTTATAAAATGAGCTGTATTCTTCTTTAAAAAATTTGACTAATCGCTGTTTCGACGCAACTTTTTTCGATTTTGTCACATCTAACCGGGATTACAAATGAATTGAATACTTTTGGTATCCTTTTAAAAAAACAAATTAAAAATTTAAAAATGAAACTGATAAAAACTCTTATGATTGGGGCCGCAGTATTTTTAACAACTGCTGCACAATCACAAACTGTTGATGAGGTCATCAGCAAACATGTTGAAGCCATTGGTGGAAAAGAAAAACTAAGCCAGGTAAAATCCCTTTACACTGAAAATACAGTAGATGTCATGGGGAATGCGGCTCCGCAAAAAGAATATCTACTGGAAGGAAAAGGATATAAAAATGAATTAGATTTTAATGGGACAAGCATTGTACAGTGTTATACAGATAAAAGTGCCTGGATGGTGAATCCAATGGCAGGCGGCGCTGATGCACAAGCATTGCCCGATGCAGCTTATAAGTCGGGTAAGCCGCAAATATATCTTGGCGGTGCGTTGGTCGACTATGCAGCAAAAGGTTATAAAGCTGAGTTGATGGGGAAAGATGGCGGAAGCTTTAAAATAAAAGTATCCGGCGACGGCAATGAAACTTATTACTTTATTGATCCTACTAGTTATTATTTGACTAAAAGCATAATTAAAGGTGAAGTAATGGGGCAGTCAGTTGAAATAACCACTACCTATTCTGATCACAAGAAAACTGATTTTGGAATTGTTTTACCATATGCTAAAAACATAGATATGGGCATGTTCCAAATGTCCCAAAAAACAGAAAAGATAGAAGTGAACAAAACAATTGATCCTAAGATCTTCGAAATTCCCAAATAAATAATTGTTAGCGGGTACCGATGGTACCCGTTTTTCATCGCACAATACTCAAACCCTCTGCAAATACAGAGGGTTTTGTTTGGAAAGTTTAATAAATTTAATTGAACAAATTATTGCCAAATGAAAAGGTATCTCCTCTTTTTGAGTTTCTTAGTAATAACATTAACAATCGTAAATGCCCAGCAAAAAGTAATTCCATTATACGATGGTCCTGTACCGGGTTCTGAAAGCTGGAACTGGAATGAAGCGGAAAACGATAAGAATAGCTGGCAAACAAAGGTTGTTTACAATGTAACAAAACCAACACTTACAGTTTTCGTACCTGAAACAGGAAAAGCAAATGGCACAGCAGTTATCATAGCACCAGGAGGAGGGTTTCATGCTCTATCTATTAATAGCGAAGGCCTGGATGTAGCAAAATGGCTTGTACAAAAAGGTGTAACCTGCTTTGTTTTAAAATATAGACTGATCCATGTGCTTTCCAACGATCCCACGGCAGAATTCGCAGCCAAAATGGGAAAAAAAGAATTCGATGATGAAGTAACTAAGCTTATGCCGCTTGTAATTGCTGATGGAAGAAATGCAATTGCATATGTACGCAAACATGCAGCAGAATATGATATCCATGCAAACAGGATTGGCATTATGGGGTTTTCTGCTGGTGGAACGGTTGCATCGTCAACAATGTTTGGTTATACAAAAGAAAACAGGCCGGATTTCGCGGCACCTATTTATCCCTTTTTCCCTTCAGCAATGATCGGAACAGTTGCCAATGATGCCCCGCCCATCTTTATTGTAACTGCAAGTGATGATGGACTTGGTCTTGCGCCACACAGTATAGACTTATACAATAAATGGCTCACAACAAAACATGATGCGGAATTACACATGTATGCCAGGGGTAACCATGGCTTTGGTATGAAGAAACAAAATTTACCTACTGATAATTGGATCGAAAGATTTTATGATTGGATGGGTGTACAAGGTTTATTAACCAAAAAAATCGTGGACCATGCATTAGATATTTATGAAAAGAAAGAGTTTGTTTTTGCTGAAGGGAAAGTATTGCCTTATCGTATTCTTTATCCTGAAAATTATGATAAGAATAAAAAATATCCTTTGTTGTTATTACTTCATGGTGCAGGAGAAAGAGGCAAGGATAATGAGAAACAACTTGTTCATGGTTCAAAACTTTTTATAACTCCAGAGAACAGGAAAAATTTTCCGGCAATCGTGGTGTTTCCTCAATGTCCTGAAGAATCTTTCTGGGCAGTGATAAAAGTTGACAGAACCGTTCAACCCCCTAAATTTGAATTTGATTACACAGCCGAGCCAAACTGGCCGTTAGCTGCCGCCAATGCACTGGTAAAAAAATTATCGAATGAAGAAGGAGTTGATAAAGCAAGAGTTTATATCTCGGGGTTATCAATGGGTGGCATGGGAACTTTTGAATCTGTTTATCGTAATCCTGATCTGTATGCAGCTGCATTACCTATCTGCGGTGGTGGTGATGTAAATCATTATGACAAACGTATTGTCAAAACTGCATTCTGGGTTTTTCATGGCGCTGCTGATCCTGTTGTGAACGTAAAACTTTCACAGGAAATGGTTGAGAAACTTAAATCATTAAAAGCAGAAGTAAAATATTCTGAATATCCGGGTGTCAATCACAATAGCTGGGATAATGCATTTGCGGAAAAAGATTATTTAAGCTGGATGCTTGCACACAAAAAGAAAAGCTAATGAAAAGAAAAGAATTTTTTCAAACTTCATGCTGGCCAATATTACATAAAGCTATTTAAGCATGCTGTTAAGCGCATAGATAAAATTTTATTAATAACAATTGCTTCCAATGAAACTAATTCCTTCCCTAACATTTAGTGCCATTCTTTTTTTCTCCATACAAGTTGATGCGCAGAAAAAATGGACAGAGCAAACAAAAGGAAATATCTCTGTTATCGCCAATAGCGGCGGCCAGACCATAGGGTACGCTACTGCTTCAGGCATAAAGATCATCACCGTTGATGGTTTTGGATTTAAAGACCTGAATAAAAATGGTAAGCTCGATGAATATGAAGACTGGCGTTTGACTGCCGATGTTCGTGCAAAAGACCTGGCCACACAAATGTCGGTAGAACAGATCGCCGGCCTCATGTTGTACAGTAGGCATCAGGCAATACCAACAGGCAGCCGTGGATTTTTTGCCGGCACATATAATGGAAAAAAGTTAGAAGAAAGCGGCGCTAAAGCTTCTGACTTAAGCGATCAGCAAAAAGATTTCTTGCAAAAAGATAATTTACGGCATGTGTTAATCACCTCTGTACAAAGTCCGGTGATATCTGCTGAATGGAATAATAATGTACAGGCATTTGTTGAAGGAATTGGGTTAGGTATTCCGGCCAATAACAGTTCGGATCCAAGACATGGAACAATTGCAAATGCAGAATTTAATGCGGGTGCCGGGGGATCTATTTCTATGTGGCCGAGTTCCTTAGGCATGGCAGCAACCTTTGATCCTCTTGCTGTGAGAAAATTCGGACAAATTGCTGCGATTGAATACAGGGCTTTGGGAATTACTACCGCTCTTTCTCCGCAGGTTGATATTTCTACTGATCCCAGATGGAACCGTACCAGCGGAACATTTGGTGAGGATCCGAAACTCTCTGCAGATATGGCTCGTGCTTATGTGGACGGTTTTCAAACTTCTACCGGTAAAAAAGAAATTGCTGCTGGTTGGGGTTACAATAGTGTAAACGCTATGGTTAAACATTGGCCCGGTGGTGGTAGCGGTGAAGCCGGCAGAGATGCACATTATGGTTTTGGAAAATATGCAGTGTACCCTGGTAAAAATTTCACACAGCATTTTATTCCATTCACAGAAGGCGCATTCAAACTAAGTGGCAAAACAAGTATGGCTTCTGCAGTGATGCCTTATTATACCATCTCTTATAACCAGGATGTAAAGAATCATGAAAATATAGCGAACAACTACAATACTTATATCATTAATGATCTGCTGAGAAAAAAATATAAGTACGATGGTGTGGTTTGCACGGATTGGTTGGTAACCGGTGATGAAACAGCAGTTGATATTTTCATTACTGGAAAACCATGGGGAGTTGATAAATTATCTATTGCAGAAAGACATTATAAAATATTGATGGCTGGTGTTGACCAGTTTGGAGGCAATAACGAAAAAGGTCCTGTAATTGAAGCTTACAATATGGGTGTAAAGGAACATGGTGAAAAGTTTATGCGGGCAAGATTTGAAGAATCTGCTGTTCGTTTATTAAAAAATATTTTCCGTACAGGTTTATTTGAAAACCCATACCTCGATCCGGAAGTTTCAAAAAAAATTGTTGGTAATGCCGAATATATGAAAGCTGGTTATGATGCGCAACTGAAGTCAATGGTATTGCTAAAGAATAAAAAAATGGTTCTGCCATTACAAAAAAACAAAACTGTTTATGTACCGAAGAAATTTACTCCGGCCGGACGGAATTTTTTAGGAATAGAAACACCTGAAAAACTGGATTACCCCGTAAACATGAATATTATAAGAAAATATTTCAATGTAACGGATAATCCTGATGAAGCTGATTATGCTCTTGTCTTCATTAATAGTCCAAATAGTGGTTTAGGGTATGACAGCCAGGAAGCAAAAAATGGAGGAACAGGCTATGTTCCCATTAGTCTTCAATATAGTGAATACACTGCTACTGCTGCAAGGGATACAAGTATTGCCGGTGGAGATAAGTTTGAGTTATTTACAAATCGTACTTACAAAGGGAAGTCAGTCAAGGCTATCAACATCAGCGACCTTTCAATGGTAACAGAAACCTATGCAAAAATGAAAGGCAAACCTGTTATTGTTTCTGTAAACATGAGCAACCCTATGGTATTTTCAGAATTTGAAAAGATGGCGGATGCTATCGTTGTAAATTTTGGTGTACAAGACCAGGCAATTCTTGATATACTTACCGGCAAAACTGAACCAACGGGTTTATTGCCTATGCAAATGCCAGCAAACATGCAAATAGTGGAAAAACAATTTGAAGATGTGCCGCATGATATGCAATGCTATAAAGATTCGGAAGGTCATGTCTATGATTTTGGATACGGACTTAATTGGAAAGGCGTGATTAATGATGCAAGAACGGCGAAGTATAAAAAGAAATAAAACTTATCTTGTTAGAATGAATACTGATTCATTCAAAGGACAAGTAGCAATTATAACCGGAGCCGGACAAGGCATTGGTTTTGAAATTTGCCGGCAACTTGCTTTGCAAGGCGCTTCAGTTTTATTGAATGATATAGATGAAAAGCTAACTTCTTCCGCAGTAAATAAAATAACAGATGAAGGTGGAATTTGTATCGGCTTAGCAGGTGATGCTTCCGATACTGATATCATTAATAAGATGGTGAACCAGGCGTTAAACAATTTTGGTAAGCTTACAATTGCTATTGCCAATGCTGGCATTACTTTATACGCAGACTTCTTTGACTACACGTCTGACTCATTTAATAAAGTGATGCAATTAAATCTTGGTGGAAGTTTTTTTCTTGCACAGGCTGCAGCAAAACACATGAAACAACAAGAAAGTGGAGGCAGTATTTTATTTATGTCTTCTGTTGTCGGACATCAGGCACATAAAAATTTAGCAGCGTATGCAATAACAAAAGCCGGATTGGAAATGCTGGCTAAAAATTTAGTGATAGAATTATCTCCTTATAACATTAATGTAAATGCAATTGCTCCTGGTGCTACTTTAACTGAAAGAACTTTAGAGGATAAAGAATATACAAATACATGGAGCCGAATTACTCCATTGGGAAAACCTGCTACCACAATTGATATTGCGAATGCAGCATTGTTTCTTGTTTCCCTCAATTCAAGACATATTACAGGGCAGAGTTTGATAATTGATGGAGGTTGGACATCGGTGAGCCCTTCGCCTTATTAATTTATTTACCCCAGGCTTTTCTTAAAAAATTTATCCAGTTCTTGTTCATGATACTTTCTACATCAGTAGTTGAATATCCTCGTTTTAGAAGTAATGATGGAATAGTTTGCAGATCAGCAATTGTTTCTATATCATAAGGACATTGTTCTCTGCCATACCCACCATCAAGATCGGAACCGATACCAACATGAAAAGTATTACCAGCGATCTGGCAGATGTGATCAATATGATCAATTATCTTTTCAATGTTGCAATTCATTTCTTTTGGCATTGATTTTTTTCTCACCCATCCCGGAACGATCATCCATGCATCGAAAGCTGCGCCGATCACCGCTCCTCTTTCGATCAATACCTTTATCATATCATCACTGAACTGGCGATTATGATCCACCAATGCCCGGCAGAGATTATGACTGGCCCAAACATGGCCATGAAAGTTATCCATCGCCTGCCAAAATGCATCATCACAAAGATGCGTTGCATCTAAAATGATATTGAGCTCTTCCATTTTTTTGAGCAAAGCCAAACCATTTGCATTCATTTCACCCGTAGCATCAGTGCCATTTGCATATCGGCCGGGTCCATAATGTCCGGGGCCAACAGCTCTTAGTCCATATTCATAAGCTCTTTCTAAATGCTGAACAGTTATTAAAGAATCGGCCCCTTCCAAACTTAAAATATACCCAATAGGTTTTTGTTCATTTGGTCCATTATCATTCCAAACATCGAGATGGATATTTAAAGAACGCAGATCTTTTATTTGTACCATCTCCCCTTGTTCCTCCATTGCTTTGTACCATGCGAGCTGTGCTTGTGTTGCCGCCCATGCTTGTTCAGGTGAGTGCCAACCGGGCAAAGGATTATCTGGTGAAACATACCTGGCGATCTGTGTGGCTACAACCAAACCAATATTCCCTTTTTTTAATTCAGGTAATGAAACTGTAGCATTGCCACGACCGGGTTTATCATTCAATCCTTTTTCTCTTGCGTTAATATCATGAATGGGTTGTTGCAGATCACGGTTCCATTCGATGGCATTCCAGGCAAGGTCAAGATGGGCATCGACTATGAACATATCTGTTTTGTAATTTAAAGTTTGTGATTTGTGGTTTGTAGTCTTTAAATTGAAAGAACTTTATAATAAGGGTTATTCAAACCACAAACTATAAACTAATTTTCCTGTCCCTCGAAACAGTCTTCCACTCTCCGGTTACTCTTCCATTTTCAATAGTAAATACTCTTTCATATAAAGCGACCGTTGGGCAAACATGATATGGTAAGCCGTAAAATACATCTCCTACTTTATAATGATGATGTTCGCTTGTTTCCAATACAAGGTGCTCTTCACTTTGTCCAACAGGTTTTAATCCTTCAGCATTTAAAAAGAAAACTCTTCTTGTGATCTCGTTTTCCGCAGCCACAGATTTATGACCTAGATCTGTACAAATTTTATTTGATGAAGGCAAAGAAATTATTCTTGTTATTAAAACAATAGCTGGTAAAAATTTTTGTTCAGGACAAAGATCAGTATAACCCTTATCCCAATAAACAAACGTACCGGGACTGCATTCTATACCTTTTCGTTTACAATGAACTGAAAAAGCTGGAGAACCACCCATAATGATGGTTGGAAGTTTTAGTTTTTCATTCAGCTTCTCAACCAATGCAAAAGCTTCGTCGCACTTTTGCTTTTTTGCTTCGAAATCAACATCACGGATATGACCGTCGTAGGCATGAAGACCGGCAACTGTAATTCCTTTTAAGGTTTTGCAATGGTCGTATAAAGCAATCGCATTTTCATCGGGAGAAATCCCTGTTCGATTCATTCCAACATTCAGATCAAAATAAACAGGAACTGTAATATTCCCGGCACTGAATGCTGAAGCTTGTTCACTAGCAGCATTAATATTATCTGTAAGACAGGAGAATTTAGTTGAAGGATATTTTTTAATAAGTGAAATGAACCGATTCAATTTCGGACCAAGTGGTTGATAAGCCAGCAAAACATCAGGTGCATTACATTGAGCAAGCATTTCTGCTTCAGCAATGGTTGCACATTTGAATTTTGTAATGCCAGCATGCAACATCAATTTGGCAACATCGGGTGATTTGTTTGTTTTGATATGCGGTCGTAAACGACTCACATCACCGATCATATCAATGGCAAGTTGAATATTGTGCTTTACTCTTTCAGGAAAAACAACCAATGCCGGAGAATCAAGCTCCTTGATATTTTTTATTTCAAACCAGTTTTCTGACATGTTTAATAAATTTCAAACATTGCTTCAATTTCTACTGCAACATTGCCCGGCAATGAACCCATGCCGACTGCACTACGAACTCCTTTGCCATTATCTTCTCCCCATAATTCTACAAACAATTCACTGCAACCATTGATAACGATCGGATGTTTTTCATATTCAGGAGTTGCATTTACCATTCCGAGTACTTTCATTACTCTTTTAATTTTTTGCAGATCGCCCAACTCAGCCTTCAAAGAGGAAAGAATAGCCAGGCCGCATTGTCTTGCCGCAACTTTGCCTTGCTCTTCACTCAAATCCTTTCCCAATTTTCCTGTTATTGTACTTCCATCAGTATTTACAGAAATATGCCCGGAAACATAAAGGTTCTTTCCATCAAGAAGACAGCGTTTATAGATCCCTTTTGAAGCAGGAAGTGTTGGTAATTCGTAGCCAAGTTCCTTTAGTTTTTCTTCTATTGATTTATTTGACATAAAGAGTCTTTAATTTTTCTCAATGTAAATAAAATCTGCTAATCGCAATCGTTTGGGCAATGGTCTTTAATCCGGTATTTTTGCAGACTTTGGTTGTTTCCTCTCTTTGATGAATAGCCCTTCGCTAAGCTCAGGGTGACAAAGTAGAAGTGGTGAATAGTGAACTGAAAGTACAAGAGTGCGACGCAACGAAAGACGAGTAGAGAACAAGAAGTTTACTACATAAAAAATCACCGAATAAAGAAGATGACTGATTATAAAAGGATACTAGTTACAGCAGCATTACCTTATGCAAACGGACCAGTACATATTGGGCACATGGCCGGTGTGTATGTACCTGCAGACATTTATGTTCGTTATCAACGGGCACAGAAACGGGATATAAAATTTGTTTGCGGCAGTGATGAGCATGGTGTGCCCATCACCATCCGTGCAATGAAAGAAGGTGTGACCCCACAACAGATAGTTGATAAATATCATGCCCAGATCAAAGAAAGTTTTGAGCAGATGGGAATTTCATTTGACATCTATTCACGTACTTCCAATAAAGTGCACCACGAAACTGCTTCAGCATTTTTTAAAAAATTGTACGATGATGGTTTGTTTGAGGAAAAAGAAACTGAGCAGTATTATGATGAAAAAACAAAAACATTTTTAGCCGACCGTTATATCATTGGAACTTGTCCTGTTTGTGCAAATCCAAATGCGTACGGAGATCAATGTGAGAAATGTGGTTCGTCTTTAAGTCCTGAACAATTAATAAATCCCCGTAGTGCATTAAGTGATGCTGTGCCGATAAAAAAGAAAACAAAGCATTGGTATTTCCCATTGCAGGATTATGAGGCATGGTTAACAGAATGGATAATTGAAGGACATAAAGAATGGAAGAATAATGTTTATGGCCAGTGCAAAAGCTGGTTGGATAAAGGTTTGCAGTCAAGAGCAATGACAAGAGATAGTAACTGGGGAATAAAAGTTCCGCTGCCCGATGCAGAAGGAAAAGTATTGTATGTATGGTTTGATGCGCCGATCGGGTATATATCTGCTACAAAAGAATTGACTGATAAATGGACCGACTACTGGTGTAAGGATGATACTAAGCTTGTTCATTTTATTGGCAAGGACAATATCGTTTTTCATTGCATCATTTTTCCTGCTATGTTAAAGGCGCATGGAAATTTTGTATTGCCTGATAATGTTCCTGCAAATGAATTTTTAAATATTGAAGGCGATAAAGTAAGTACCAGTCGCAACTGGGCTGTGTGGGTACCTGATTATGTAAAAGATTTTCCGGGTTGTGAAGATGTGCTTCGTTATGTGTTATGTGCTAATGCACCGGAGACAAAAGACAATGATTTTACATGGAAGGATTTCCAGGACAGGAATAACAATGAACTGGCTTCAATATTCGGAAATTTTGTAAACCGCACATGGGTGTTGATGCATAAGCTTTGCAACAGTAAAGTGCCGAAGCTTCATGAAGATATTTTAGATGATGAAGACCGGTGGATCATGAAAGAAATTGAAAGTTCAAAGTTGAAAGTTGAGAGTTTAATTGAAGAATATAAGTTTCGCGATGCATTATTTGAAGTGATCGATCTGTCAAGAAAAGGAAATCAATACATGCAGAAGAAGGAGCCGTGGATAAAAGCAAAAAAGATCACGGACAACGGAACAGAGTCTGTAGCAGCTCAAAAGGAAATTGATAATTGCTTACATCTCTGTTTGCAGTTAACAGCAAATCTTGCCATTCTTGTTAATCCATTTTTACCAACCACGGCAAAGAAAATGCTGCACATGATGAAAGTGGTAGATAAGATGCTGGATTGGGAGAATGCAGGCAAACTAAAATTGTTGAGTGTTGGCTATTCATTAAGACCTCCTGAAATATTATTCAGGAAAATAGAAGATGAAGAGATAAAAGCACAAATAGAAAAATTGAAAAGCGGTTTAGTTAAGTCACAAGACACTAATGGCAAGAAACAAGAAAAAAACAACATGGAAAATAAATCTGAAATCGCAAATCCGAAATCTGAAATTTTTTATGATGATTTCGCTAAGCTTGATCTCCGTGTTGGGACTGTTACTAATTGTGAAAAGGTAGAAAAAGCAGATAAGCTGTTAAAATTAACAATTGATCTGGGCACTGAAACAAGAACAATTGTTAGCGGTATTGCCCTGCATTATAAAGCTGAAGAAATGCCTGGCAAGCAAGTTGTAGTAGTTGTTAATCTTGCGCCCAGAAAAATGAAAGGAATTGAGAGCCAGGGAATGATCTTAACAGCTGAAGATAAAGATGGAAAACTTCGTTTATTAAAGCCGGAAGAGGTAGTTAATCCCGGTTCTTCAGTAAGCTAGAACTAAAGAAGCCATCGCAAGCAGCAGATGGCTTTTTCATTAGCGCAAATTTGAGTAATTTGATAACTTATTAACCTCATCTATTGAATGTGGATCGTTTGGCTAGAGAAAAAAATCCTTAAAACACTCGGAATCATCCTGGGAATAATTATTATTCTTCTCACTTCCCTTCATATCTATGTCGTAAATAATGCCGAGACTTTAGTAGAAGATATTGTTACAAAGCAATCTAACGGAAAATTAAAGCTGAAAGTAAAAAATATCAAGTTCAATTATTTCAGTAAGAAGGTGGAACTGTCGGATATAACTTTTTTTTCAAATGATTCACTTGACCTTGCAACTCACTATCATTTCCAGGTAGATAAAATTAAAATAAGAGTAAAAGCTTTGATTCCAATTTTTACAAGAAAAGAATTAAAGATCGATTCATTATTTCTTGTTGCTCCAAAAATAACAGTAACACGATTAAAACCTTTGGATACGGTTGGACAGAAAGACATTTCCATTCCTCATGAAATGGGAAAAGTGTACAACTCTATTATGGATGCGTTGAAATTTCTTGAAGTAAGACGATTTCAATTTGATGATGGAGTATTCAAATTAATAAATAAGGTTTTGCCCAATCAGCAGCCGTTAGTCATCACAAGAATGCATTTTCATATTGAAACGGATCCAAATACAAATGCAGAAGATTTTCTTGAGTCAGATAAATTAGTATTCTGGACGAAAGGCCAGGATATTACTTTTCCAGACGGAAATCACCGACTTGCTTTCAGTCGTTTCAGGATCAAGATCAAAAAACGATTAATAGAAATTGATAGTTGTACGTTAATAGGCAAGAGAGCCGATAACAGTGGCTCTGGTTTCTCTCTATATCTCGATACACTTAAATTAACCAATGTTGATTTTCAATCTTTGTATGAAAAAGGCCTGATAAAAGCTGATTCGGTCTATTGCCTCGACCCAAAGTTTAAAATAGAATTGGAATTAAAAAATAAAACCGCAGGACCAAAAAAAATTCCTAACCTGGATACGTTGATCAACCAACTTACAGGCGATATGCAATTAGATTATGTAGGTGTAAGAAATGCTGACGTGAGTATAACGACCAATCGAAATGATAAAAGCACTTCATTTACTTCAGAAAAAAATAATTTCGAAATGAGAGGCTTACGTATTGATCATAGTCTGTCACAACCCATTTCCTTGCAGAGTTTTGATATGGCCATTCGTAATTATGAAAATTTTGTAAAGGACAGCAGTTATTTTTTACGTTTTGATAGTATCCGGTTAAGAGAAAGCAGGATATTATTAAGTAATTTTTCTATTAATACCGAACCATATAAAGACAAACGTAATATACAAGTACGTCAATTTATTCTTAGCGAATTGTCATGGGCCGATCTTTTATTTGATCAAAAAGTTATTGCGCGGCAAGCATTATTGATAAGACCTGTTATTGACTATTATCCTTCAGCAACTGCAAAACCAAAAAGCAAAAACCCAATTGTGAATTCGATGGCAGGTATCAATAATTTTATGAGCCTTGAGAAAATTATAATTGAAAATGGAAAAATAAAAATAAAAACAAGGAATTCGATCGACCTCCTGTTAGACGATGCCAATCTTATATTAAACAGCAATAACGTTGCCGATTCGTTATCAATAGCAAATGTGCAAGGATCTGTAGAGCTGCTCAATTTTAAAAAAGGCATAATGAAAACAAAAGGGCTGATTATAAATATGGATAATGCCTCATTTGATGGAACCAGTAAGCAATTTCTATTTGAAAAGGTAAATATTTATGATCGTCAACAGGACTTTAATGTAAATGTAAGAAATGTAAAACTCGATAGCCTTGTATACGCTGATTCCTTAAACATGCTGACAGGTGAGGGAATTAGTTGGACAAAAGCTGATATCGAAATAAATCTTTTACATCCAGGAAAAAAAGCCAATGACCCATTGACGGTTATGTTTAATAAAATACAAGGCACCAATACTCAATTATATATTAACAATGCAAAAAGTTCGCTATCAGTTTTTTTAAATACACTTTCAGCCACCTCAATTGATAAAAAAGAAAAACTAAAGATCGATGCACTTAAGACTGATGGAAAAGATCTTTACTGGTTTGATCAATATACATCCCTTACTGCAGATAAATTTTCGTTGACCGATCATTCAAGCTCTTCATTAACTAATTTTCAATTCAAACAAGCAAAAAATAATGATAGTGTTGATGTAAAAGCTTCTGCTATAGCTTTTACCCCGGATATTAACAGCATGATAAATGGATCGTCGAAAATAAAAAATGCAAAGATCAGTGAGCCATTCGTTAAGCTTCGGTTTGCAGAAAAAAAAGATAGCAGCCAGCAAGCACCTTTACCAGAAATATATATTGATCGATTGGAGATGGAACACCCTGTTTTTTCATTGGAAAATTCCGCTTCAAAAGGCTTACAAAAACTTTATTGGGATGGAAGTAAAAGTAATGTCAGTCTTAATAATTTTATAAGTAAAGGAATTGATAACAGGATCAGCATTGGTTCATTGAATACGACCCTTTCAAATTTTTCAATTACAAACGCAAATAATAAAACAACATCATCAAAAGAAGGTTCGTTGAAAATACAACTCAGTGACCTTGTAATAAGCCCGGGCAAAAAATTATTTTGGGCAGCGAAAGTTAATGAGGTGATTGCCAAAAATTTTACAGCCGATAGCCTTGGTAAAAAACCAGCTACTGTAAAAGTGTATGAAGGAAAATTAAAGAACCTTCACTTAGGTTCAGAAATAAATAGTGATCTGAAAACCATCATTAAAAAAAATCCCTCGTTCACAATTACTGATATTTCAGGACAGATCATTGATGAAAAAAATAATTGGCAATGGTCCAATCTTTCATTTAGCAAACCGGGTCAAAGCTTATCAGTTGATTCCTTTTCATTTCATCCGGTTAAGACACGAGATGAATTTGTATCAGCAAGCAAATGGCAAACAGATTATATTACTTTAGAAACCGGGAAGATTTCAGTTTCAAAGTTCGACCTTGACCAATATCTTGAAGACAGTGTATTTCGATCAGGCAATATTACAATTGACAAACCTTACTTTACATCTTACAGGGATAAAACTCCCCCATTTAATGCCGGTATCATAAAACCATTGGCAACAAAACTGATACAGAAAATACCTTTTAAAGTTTCTATTGATACAATCCTCATATCAAATGGTACGGCCGTTTATTCGGAACTAAATGATAAAACAAAAGAAACTGCTGTAATACCAGTAACAAGAATGAGTGGTGATATTTTTCCAATAAAAAACTTTGGATTAACTCCAACGGATAGCTTCAGGATCAGGTTAAATTTTTACATCCTTGATTCGGGATGGGTAAGATTAAGAACAAGGGAATCTTATCTCGATACACTTTCCGGGTTCCTGATCACTTTAAGAATGCAGCCTCATTCCATGCTATACCTAAATAAGATCTTGCCTGCTTTATCTTCCATTAAGCTTCAATCTGGTCATCTCGATACGCTTACAATGCGTGCCGTCGGACGAGACTACCTTTCATTGGGTGAAATGAGAATGTATTATCATGACCTGAAAGTACAGTTCCTAAAAAACGGAAAGGAAGAAAAGAAAAGGTTCTTGCAAGGATTGATGACGTTTATTGCAAATAGCTTTGTTATTAAAAATGAAAACAAAAAGAGAGTAGGCGTAGTTTATTTCCCAAGATTGCGTGACAGATCGTTCATAAATTACTATATAAAAATTGCTATGAGCGGCGTGGCGTCAAGTGTAGGAGCAAAAAAGAATAAACGATTAATGAAACGATACAATAAGCAAATAAAGGTTCGTCAATTACCTCCAATAGATTTCGATTAATTTAATGTAAGCGGGAAATTAATTCGAAGGGAACATCCATTACCCGGAGAAGATATTAGTTCCATATCTCCACCAAAAGCATCAACCCGGTTATAAATATTAATAAGCCCAATGCCTTTTGATTGAACGGATGCATCAAATCCTTTGCCATCATCAGTAATTGAAAGATAGATCTTGCTATTTTCTTCCTTTAAAGTAATTAATACATTTTTTGCGTTAGCATACTTGATAATGTTATTGGTTTGTTCCTGCAGTATCCGGAAGATCATAAGCTTTTGATCATCGGAAAGCAGCCTATCAAGATTTTGATCATACTTAAACCTTGTCTCGATCTGCTGAAAAGCTTTCATATTGATGATAATATCGTCAATGCTTCGGCTAAGACCGATAACTTTTACAAGCGATGTATTCAAAGTTTTTGAAAGCTTCCTGATCTCTTCCACTGCCATCAGTTGATATGTGATCGCTTTTTCAATATGCTCATTTGCTTTTTGAGGATCGGTTTGCGCAGAATTCATGAACAACTTTGCACTCATCAATAGCTGGTTGACATTATCATGAAGTTCGCGACTGATACTACTGCGTTCTGCTTCCTGTGCTGCAATACCTGCCTGGCTTACTGCTTTATGCTTCTGCTCTTGTTCCTGTAAAAGTTGTTGTTCCAGTTTTTTCTTTTCAGTAAGATCACGAATGGCCCCCAATATTCTTACTGGCTTACCATGACGCGTTAAAATAGTTCCTGAATCGAGTAAAAATTTATAGCTGCCATCTGCACAAAGAAAAAGGTATTCATCTTCCCATCGTTCATGCCCGTTTTGAATATGTTCCTGAACTTTATTCTTCACTCTATCCCTGTCCTTTGGATGAACTTTATTAAACCACCAATCAAGATCTGGTTTAATTTCATCACGGGTATAACCGGATAATTCGTAAAATGTTTCGCTTCGATAGATCTGTTTTGTTGCGAGATCAATATCCCATATAGCATCAGAAGTTATTTTCGAAACATAGAAAAATCTTTCATTACTTTTTCTTAGTTCTTCTTCACGGTTTACGCTGTCTGTTATGTCAGAAAATGAGACCACAACTGCATACGGATCAAACTCACCATTACGGATCAATGCTTCGGAATTGATCAGCAGCCAAACAAATAAACCATTAGGAAGATTAACTCCCATTTTTACATTTCGTTGTGGGAATCCTGTTTGCAAACTCACAATCGCTGGAAATTCATACCATGGAAAAGCAGTTCCATCTGCTTTTACTGCATGCCATGACGAATCACCTAACTCCTTTCCTAATAACTCTGCTTCATTCAATCCTAAAATAGCTGAGGCTCTCTTATTGCATGTAGTTATTTTGCCGTCTTTATCCAACATGATAACACCATCCACCAATGTATTAACAAGTTTCTCATATGTTGCCTCTGCTTCCGCCAGCTTTTTTTCCGTGCTTTTTACTTTGGTGATATTATGATTAACAAAAATTATGCTTACGGGCTTGTTATTGTCATCCAGTATTGAAGTAGCAGAAGTTCTAAAAATATATTTCTCGCCATCATGCCTGTGAAAAATAACCTCGCCTTCCCAGGTTCCTCTATTTGTTAATTCAGCATTAATAGTTTCAAAAGTGGAATCCAACAGATCGAGCTTAATGAGTTGAAAAAGATTTTTTCCCCTTGCGCCAGGTAAGCCATGTAATTTTTCAGCAGCATCATTCCATCCTGTAATATTGAAAGAAATATCAGTGATGATAACTGCATCGGGTAGATGATGTAGCAGATCGGTCAATTCTCCCCCAGTTTTATGACTGACTGAAAGGATTGGCTTGCTGTTCTTTTTAGCAGAGGAATTGGTTCTCATGAAATTGGTTCGAACAAATAGAACGCAAATCAACTCCTATTCTTGCCTTAGCTCTTAACCTTTTATCTGATCAATGAAATTTAATGACTTCGATTAAGTCAATTTATCTCCAAATTTAGAAAAATCGTATTTCTCCTAAGTAGAAATTACTGTTTCCCAAAATCACTTAACTTCGGTATTGAATAGTTGTTTAACTAACTAATTTGATATGGAAAAAAGAATCATTAAAAAAGTGGCGATTTTGGGAAGTGGAGTTATGGGTTCTCGTATTGCTTGTCATTTTGCCGGCATTGGCTTACAGGTTTTGTTACTTGATATTGTACCTAAAGAAGCTGTCGATAGTAAAAAAACATCTGAAAGAAATAAGATCGTAAATGATGCTTTGACTGCAGCCATCAAATCAAACCCCTCTCCTGTTTATCATAAAAATGTTATCAAAAAAATTACAACCGGAAATTTTGACGATGATATGAAAAAAATAAGTGATTGTGATTGGGTGATCGAAGTAGTTGTAGAAAGATTAGACATAAAAAAACAGGTTTACGAAAAGGTAGAGCAGTTTAGAAAAGCCGGTACACTGATCACATCAAACACTTCTGGCATTCCAATTCATATGTTATCTGAAGGCCGCAGTGATGATTTTAAAAAACATTTTTGTGGTACACACTTTTTTAATCCGCCCCGCTATTTGAGGTTATTAGAAATAATTCCAACACCGGATACGGATCCTGCAATTATAGATTTTCTAATCAATTATGGCGATCTCTATCTTGGTAAAACAACTGTTCTGTGTAAAGACACCCCGGCATTTATTGCAAACCGGATTGGCGTCTTTGGTATCATGTCACTTTTTGGATTGGTTGATAAACTAGGATTATCAATTGATGAAGTAGATGCATTGACCGGTCCCATCATTGGCCGTCCAAAATCAGCAACATTCCGCACTGCTGATGTAGTAGGTATTGATACATTAGTAAAAGTTGCTAAAGGAGTTGCGGACAATTGTCCAAGTGATGAAGCAAAGGATGTATTTAATATTCCGGCATGGTTACAAAAAATGGTTGATAACAATTGGCTCGGTGATAAAACAGGACAAGGCTTTTTCAAAAAAACAAAAGGAAGTGGTGGCGAAAAAGAAATTCTTACACTTGATCTGAAAACCTTTGAATATAAACCAAGAGTAAAACCAAAGTTCGCAACACTAGAAACTGCCAAACCAATTGATGATCTATACACAAGAATAAAAATGCTTGTAGCCGGACAAGATAAGGCCGGCGAATTCTATCGCCACTTTCATTATGGATTGTTTTCTTATATCTCACAACGTATTCCGGAAATAAGTGATGAGCTTTATCGTGTAGATGATGCAATGATGGCAGGCTTTGGCTGGGAGATCGGCGCTTTTGAAAGTTGGGATGTATTGGGTGTTGAAAGAACAGTAAAAGCAATGCAGGATACCGGATACAAGGTCGCTGGATGGATAGTTGAAATGTTAGCAGCAGGAAATAAAACATTTTACAAAATTGAGAACGGTAAAAAATTATACTACGATCAAAACAGTAAGACATACAAACCATTGCCTGGTGGTGATGCATTTATTGTAATGAGCAATTACCAGGATAAACAGATCTGGAAAAACGGAAGTTGCAAGTTGTATGATCTTGGTGATGACGTGTTGGGATTACAATGGTTCACAAAAATGGGAAGTATAGGTGGTGACGTGCTTGCTGGCATTCAAACCGCTATTGATAAAGCAGAAAAAAATTATAAGGGATTAGTAATCGCCAATGAAGGCGCCAATTTCAGCGCCGGTGCAAATGTTGGAATGATATTCATGTTGGCTATTGACCAGGAATATGATGAACTGGATATGGCAATAAGAATGTTTCAAAATACTATGATGCGTGCCCGGTACTCGTCAATACCAGTTGTAACGGCAGCACATGGATTAACATTGGGCGGAGCCTGTGAACTTAGTCTGCATTCTGATAAATGTTGTCCAGCTGCAGAAACTTATACCGGCCTTGTTGAACTTGGAGTTGGTTTAATTCCGGGTGGTGGCGGTACAAAAGAGTTTACGTTACGAGCATCAGATGAAATGCATGAAGACGAACCGGAAACTATTACTCTTAAAAATAGATTTCTTTCAATCGCTACCGCTAAAGTAGCAACATCCGCATTTGATGGATTTGATATCGGTATTTATAGAAAAGGATTGGATGAAGTAGTGATGAACCAGGGAAGAAGAATTGCAGAAGCAAAAAAGTCTGTGGTCGAGATCTATGATTCCGGTTATTCAATGCCTGTGCAACGCAAAGATGTAAAAGTGCTGGGGCAATCAGCCCTTGGCGCATTATATGCCGGCATTAATGGAATGTGGCGGGCAAACTATGCAACCGATCACGATGTAGTAGTTGCAAAAAAATTGGCATATGTAATGTGCGGCGGCGATCTTAGTGAACCCTCTTTGGTGTCAGAACAATATTTACTTGATTTGGAAAGAGAAGCTTTTTTATCTCTTTGTGGTGAAAAGAAAACACTGGAAAGAATTCAATCAGTTCTGAAGGGCGGAAAGCCTGTCAGAAATTAAAATCAGATTACTAATTAAGAATTAATAATTTTAAGCGTTAACAAAAACTAACGCTTCTTTTATGATCTCCAAACGGGTCTTTCTTTACAGGCTTTATATCGTTCTAAATATCGTTGTCATTTGGGTTGTATTCAGCCTGATCTTCCTGTACAATATTGTGGAGGTGGATAAAGAGGCTTTAGCTACAAGGCGACTCAGTTTCTTTACACTTGCTTTTGCTCTTATCGGATTCATTGTCGGTGGTGCAGAAGCATTTTTTCTTAAAAATGCTTTCCCAAAATTACCCATTTGGCTTTCCACCGTGTTGAGAATGACCTTAACATTTTTGTTATTTCTTGTTGTATCTGTTATTTTATTATTTGCCTATTACTTTTTTCGTTATGAGGGTGAGCTAAGTTTTATGGATTTTGAAAAAAACTTTGTTCAAAAGGTGATACTCACGCCTAGTTTCCTCATGGGCATGATCGATCTTGGGGTACTATCGTTTATTTCGATCCTCGTACTTGAAATATCTGATAAATACGGGCCCGGGGGATTAAGGAATTTAATTCGCGGCCGTTACCATAAACCCAGGAAAGAAAACAGGATATTTCTTTTTCTTGACATAAATAATTCAACAACCATTGCCGAAAAAATAGGTCATGAGAAATATTTCAACATGCTGCATGATTTTTTTGCAGATATAACCGAACCGATCATTGCAAATTGGGGGCATATCTATCAATATGTGGGAGATGAAGTAGTCATCTGTTGGAAAAATACTCCAAAAAATAAATTACGGTGTTTAAAATTCGTGAGACAAGCTGTTCTTACATTTAAAAGAAAAGAAGATTATTACCTGAAAGAATATGGTGTCGCTCCAACTTTTAAAGCAGGCATTCATGCAGGAGATGTTACTGCAGGCTATATTGGTATTATAAAAAAAGATCTTGTCTTCAGCGGCGATACACTAAACACCTCTGCGAGAATAAGAAGCAAATGCCATGAACTCAAACACTCATTTATACTATCCATAGATTTTCTAACTGGTTTTGATGTCCCTCATCCCTATCATATCACCGAGATCGGTGAAATGGAGTTCAAGGGAAGAAAAGAGAAATCGAAAGTATATTCTTTAGGATTTAATTGATATGAGTTTTCTACACCATTTGCTTATAAAGTAAATAAGGTCGGTGAAATGGCATTAAGGAATAACAGAAAAAGAAAAGTTATTCTCAGTAATTTTTGAATAATAATATCCGAATTATTTTTTGTGTGCTAGTTGAAGAATAGCCGATTCAATTTCCGGGTATTGAAAAATAAAACCTGCCTGCTGAATTTTTTCAGAACTGACGGTTGCACTTTTTAAAACTTCAATACTCATTTCACCCAACCTGATCTTTAAAGCAAAAATGGGAACAGGAACAGGGATGTAAGATTTGCCTCTCTCCTTTCTTGCAATTTCCAGCACCAGTTTTTTATTTGAAACAGGGTGAGGTGCTACTGCGTTGTAAACTCCTTCCATTTTTTCGTTTTCCATTGCAAAAAGGATCATTCTTACAAGATCATCGATATGTATCCAACTAACAATTTGCTTTCCGTTCCCTAATATTGTTGCTAATGCAAATTTTAATGGCTTTTTAAACTCAGGATAGGCACCACCTTCATTACTTAAAACAATTCCAATACGGATCTTCACTAATCTTTTGCCAAGAAAAGATGTTTGCTCAATAGCAGCTTCCCATTGTTTGCAGGTTTGCCCCAGGAAATCATTTGATGATAGATCTTCTTCTTTGAATTCTTTTCCATCATTTTTATCTGGCCCGTACCAGCCAATACCCGATGCACAGATAACAGTCTTAACTTTATTTGGAATTGTTTTTAAACTCTCAACTAACAGTTTTCCACTATCAACCCTACTCCTAACGATTTCCTGTTTTCTTTTATCATTCCATCTTTTTTCTGCTACTGATGCGCCGGCGAGATGAATAATGTAATCTGCTTTTGCAAATGCTTTTTTATCTATTGTTTGTTTTTCAATGTCCCATTCAGCAAATGAAATGCTTGGAGTTGGTTTCTGTTTACTTGCATTACGTGTAAGAATGATTACATTAAATCCTCTTTCGATCAATGCTTGCGTCAATGCTTTACCGATCATTCCTGTGCCGCCGGTTATTAGAACTGTTTCCATTCAACAAAGTTGAATGGTTTTTTATTGCTAACCCTATTTTGTTTATGAATTAGTCTTTGACCGGTTTTCTTGTGAATGATCTACCGTTCCATACAAAAGGAATTGTATACCCAATTATATATTTTTCTTCATCATCGTTTGTAATGTATGGAGATATTTCAAAAGTGATAGTTTTGGGATTTTCAGGGTTAAGATGATAGCATGAGCTAAATTCATTTTGAATTTTCTTCACGACTAATGATGGAGTGTTAGGTTTTAAAAAGGAGGTTATCGGAATTTCTTTTGGCAGCAAGTTTTTTTTATTGATCGTAAGCTTATTATTCTTATAATCGAAAATGATCAACTCACGTTGATCGTAGCCGACGGGTGTCCCACCGTATTTTGAATAAATTATTAAAGTACCTCCATCATTTTTCTTGAATTTTCGCAATTCATGTTGAATAAAACCTCGCTGCCCGGTTGTAAAACTCCAAACGAAATATATGTAATCAGAAAATCCTGAGGAATCTAGTTCGTACTCTATTGTTTCACTAGAGTCGCCGCCTGGCAAAACGTATTTTCCTATTTGTAATAATGTGTCTCGCTGCTTTGAATCCAGGTCTGGTGTACAATCTTCAGGAAGTAAACGAAATATATCAGCCATTGATTGGCTTTGTACTCTATCGGCTATAATAAGAATAACACTTAAAAGAAAAAACTTCTGAATTGATCTCATGGTTTGAAGAACGGTAATAAAGCTACTACATTATTAATAATAGAAGTTTTAACATTTTTGCTGAATAGAATTACAGAAAGTACAAGAGTGCGATCCTTCGACAAGCTCAGGATAAACTGCGACGAAATTGTTGAAGGATGAACAGAAAGATAAACGGAGCGTCGCAACGGAAGACGATAAGAGTTACCAAAGCTGGTAACATAATTATACTCCCCGCAAAAAATAACCCCCCGATAGAAATCGGGGGGAACAACTAAAAACACAAGCCTGTAATAAGGCTGGTGGAAGTAATTCAAAAGGATTAGGACATAGTGAACCAACGGCTATTTTAATCCGGTTTCTTTCCGTCTAAGAATGTATTGATAGTGCTGATCTTTGTTTGATTGTTTTCGTCAGTCTTGACTTCGTAGTTACTATAGAAATTTTCAACTGCATTTGAGGAATTGCCATACAATTCCATATTGCGGCGGATATAAGCCGGCACAGTCTCAAACTCATTATTCGGGTCGGCCGCGTTTATGTTGAATGACAAATTACGCAGCTTCTTCAACCTCTCGGTTGCCCTACGTTGTTGATCTTCATTTTCGTCCTGCAGTGCAGGTTCCTCATTTGAAGCAGTCAAAGGTTGCTGAGAATGATGGGCCAACGGCCTATCCGCCGCTGGAATGTCATTCCGCATGACCAATTGCATATCGCAAGGAGATTCCTCGTTGATCTGCTTTGGATCGTTTTGCGGAATACCTGGTTCTTCGGCAGAAAGCTTTGGAGTAGAGACCCCTACTTTTGGTTCTGCGTAAATATTGGACGGTCTGGCCAGATACCCCCCCGATGCTGCAGACGCCGGTGAGGCATTATCTTTAGTGGAAACTTGTTCTTCTTTCTTTTTTGTGGATTTTTCCGAATTGGTAGCCGAAAATAATGCTTCGGTTTTTTCTGTTAACATCATTTTGTCCCCAGTAGAATCACCTGTGATCCTATTCGTAGTTTCACTAGGTAGTTTTTCGGTAACCTGGATATCCCATACGACAGTTTTTGCTTCTTCTGTTGGCTGTAAAATGTAAGATTCATTCTCTTCCAATTCTTCATCTTCAACGATCATCATTGCAGATGATGGTTCATCTGATGCAGGAATATTTTCAACAAGTGTTGGAGCAAGCAAGTCAACAACTTTTGTTTCAGGTTTTACTTCCTCTATAATTTTCTTTTTCTCTTCTTCACCCAATACCATTACGATCTTTTCTTCCTTTGGCTCTTTCTTTTTTATTTCCTTTTTGGTAAAAGGATCTTTATGCTCAAAACCTGTAGCGATAAGTGTAATGCCGAGATTATTATCCAGCGTATTATCATAACCAAGACCAAGGATCACATCTGTATTTTCTCCTGCCTGGCTCAATAAATAATTCTGAATGATCTCAACTTCATCCATTGTGAATTCATGTTCACCTTCGCAAGAATTGATATTGATAAGTATCCATTTAGCGCCGCGTATATCATTATCATTTAGCAATGGAGAATTCAATGCTTCTTCAATTGCTTTTTGTGCACGATTCTCACCAGATGCAGTTGCGCTGCCAAGTATTGCAACGCCACCATTCTTCATTACGGTGCAAACATCTGCAAAGTCAACATTGATCTGTCCTGTTGTTGTAATAACATCGGTGATACATTTTGCTGCAGTTGCTAATACATTATCTGCTTTTGCAAATGCATCACGCATTTTTAAATTACCAAATTGATGACGCAGTTTATCATTACTGATCACAAGCAATGTGTCTACATATTGCTTTAAAATTTTTATTCCTTCTTCTGCCTGTTGAATTCGTTTCTTTCCTTCATAAGCAAAAGGAGTGGTAACAATACCAACTGTAAGAATGCCGAGATCCTTACAAATTTTTGAAATGATCGGTGCACCACCTGTACCGGTGCCACCACCCATACCAGCAGTAATGAATGCCATTTTGGTATTCACTTCAAGTATGCGACGTATCTCTTCCAATGATTCTTCGGTTGCCTGTCTTCCAATTTCTGGATTAGCACCGGCACCAAGCCCTTGCGTAAGATGAGGGCCCAACTGAATTCTGTTTGGCACCATACTTTGAGCAATTGCCTGCGCATCGGTATTGCAGATGATGAAGTTGACACCTTCGATCATCTGGCTAAACATGTGATTGACTGCATTACTTCCTCCACCTCCAACACCAATCACTTTGATGATCGATGATTTTTCTTTTGGCAAATCAAAATGTATCATACTTTGAATTTTAAAAGCTGTTTTCGAAAATTTTACAGCAGTTAGTAATGGGTTAGTTATTTTTAATTGTTAGTTTTCAATTATAGATGATGATCTTCCTCTTCTTTAAAAAGATCAACAAGCCTGTCTTTGAATTTGTCCCAGAATCCTGTTAGGTTTTTACGTCTTCCATCAACAGCAACTACTTCAGGTACCACTGCTTCTTCAGCTGCTTGTTTCAAACTATCTGGCACTTCAACAACTTTGAAATCTTTTTCAAATTGCTTACGGTTATGTTCATAATCATCATAACCTTTCAATATTAATCCGATGCAAGTTGAATAAGTAGGTTTTGCCAATTCTTCTATATGACCTGCAGCAAGATGTTCATTAGGAAAACCAATCCTTGCATTCAAGCCTGTTGCATATTCGGTTAACTGGATCATGTGTTTCAATTGAGAACCACCACCGGTTAGAATGATACCACCATTCAATGCTTTGTTATCAAGACCTACTTGCTTTAAATGATAAGTAACAAAATCAAGTATCTCACTCATACGAGCCTGGATGATGTTTGCAAGATTTTTTACACTGATCTCTTTTGCAGGCATACCACGTAAACCAGGAATAGTGATATAAGCATTTGCTTTTGCCTCATTAGATAAAGCGCTACCAAACTGAACTTTCATTTGCTCAGCTTGTGTTTTTAAAACACCTAAACCTGTTTTAATATCATTGGTAATATTTTCTCCGGCAAAAGGAATTACTGCTGTGTGTTTTAAAATTCCTTCATAAAAAACAGCAAGGTCAGTAGTACCACCACCGATATCAACTATAGCAACACCAGCTTCCAGATCTTCCTGCCCCATTACAGCAGATGCAGATGCCAATGGCTGCAACACAAGGTCTTTGGTTATAAGATTAGATTTTTCAACGCTGCGATTGATATTGCGTATCGCATTCTTATCGCCAGTGATGATATGAAAGTTTGCGCCAACTTTTACTCCACCGTAACCGATCGGGTTAGGAATATTTTGAAAATTATCAATTGTAAATTCTTGTGGGATCACATCAATTATTTGGTCACCGGCGGGGATGTAAGTTTTGTATTGGTCAGCAACCAACTGGTCAATCTCTCTGCGTGTAATTTCTTCTTCAGTATCCTGGCGAACGATATCACCACGGGTTTGTAAACTTTTAATATGATGCCCGGCTATACCGACATATACTTCTTTAATTTCTAATCCGGGATTTGAAGCCAGGCAATTTTCTAATGCAGCATTGATTGCTTTAATTGTTTCATCAATGTTAAGCACCTGACCATGTTTTACGCCATTGCTATTAGCTCGCCCAAAACCGAGTATCTCAAGTTTACCAAATTCATTTTTGCGGCCTGCGATCACAGCGATCTTGGTGGTACCGATATCGAGCCCGACGATAATGGGTTGTTCGTTATTCATATATTGTAGTTTTTAGTTGTTTACGATTTTTAGATTATTGTTTTTAATTTTTTCAATTTGTTTTCTTCGACATCACTGCTTTTGGTTTACTTCCATCGGGTTTGTTGTCGTTTTTAGAGGGTAGGGATTCAGCTTTCAAAGCATTTGGGTTAGTAGGTTGAGAATTGGTGGCTCTCAAACTAGTTGTACTTACTTGTGATCCACTTATGGTTGGTTTTTCAGTAATCGGTTTTAAGGCTGCAACGCTGTCATACTGTTTTTGCATTTGCTTCAACATTTCATTTACCCTTCTTTTAAGCATAACAGTATCTACTTTATTTTTTTCGCTACCTCTTTTTGTTCCTACTACCTGGCCGGAGTATTGAACATCAATTGTGCTATAAGCATCAAATCCTTTTTGAGCAAGCACCTGCTTATAAAATATCATCAGTCGATTAAACTTCTTTTCAATATCCTTTCCGTTGCCAAGCTTTATTAAATGATTCCCCACCACAGGACTTAGTTCAAAACTTCTATCAGCTGTTATATTTACCTGAGCCACCTGGCTTATCCAGAAAGGGTCATTCTTAATATATGTAGCTATATTCTTTACATCAGTAAATAATAAACTGTCTTTGGCTGAATAAACTTTTTGATCAGGAAAACCTGTAAATACTGGCACTCTTGCACTCATTCTATCAGACAGGGGTATTTTTCTTTCTGTACTGTCGATATAAAATGTATTTCCTGCGTTTGTAAAAATTCTTGCGATCGGTTCTCTTTCGTAAACTTCAACGTGCAGAACATTTTTATTGTCGAACCACATTTCTGCTTTTCGTATCCACACATTATTTCTTAAAAGTTGTTCAAGTTTTTTCAGATCTATTTCTGATATCTTCTTTCCTTTTAATTCAGATCCAGCGCCTGATCTAAGGATTTTCCTGATATCATCTGCGTTTATAAAAAATTTCTCTGCTGATCCTTTAATTGCGATGGTATAATCAGTACAGTCTTCCCTGTTCTTTTTACCAATTGCCGCAATTAATAAACTTAGCATACCACCACCGATGCAAACCCAGAGCATCACAAATAATATTTTCCGTATTGTCGCTTTTGTATTCACAATAATTATTTCAAAATTTCTTTTATAGGCTCTACCAATAGATCAATATCTCCTGCTCCTGCCGTTACCAAAACTTTTCCTTGCTTCATAAAATCCTTTCTTATCCAATTTTTCAACTCTTCCTTATCTAGTACTCTTTTATTCTTGTTCTTCATTTTTTCAAGTATCATCTCGCTAGTCACACCTGCTATCGGTAATTCTCTTGCAGGATAGATCGGCAACAGTATCACTTCATCAGCCATATCCAATACCTCTGCAAATCCATCTGCCAGGTCTCTTGTTCTCGTGAACAGGTGCGGTTGAAATATCACTGTACACTTTTTTTCACTGAACAAAGACTTAGCGCTGCTGATCAAGGCTCTTAATTCTTCAGGATGATGAGCATAATCATCAATAAAAACCAGTTCATCGGTTTTAATGATATACTCAAATCTTCTTTTCACTCCCTTGAAATCAGCTACTGCTGCTTTGATCTTTTCTTCCTCAATATTTAAAGAACTTGCTACCGTAATTGCTGCTATTGCATTCTCCACATTATGCATTCCGCCGATATTTAATTTCACTTTCTCAATTCTCCTATCCTTTATAACTACATCAAACTCATAACTCCCATTTATCATCTTTATATTCTGTGCATGTGCATCTGCTTTATTGTTTTGAGCACTATAAGACAGGTGTCTCGTTCCTGTTAGTTCTTTTGCCCGCTTTAATCCAAACTTGCTGATCAGTAAACCACCCTCTTTTATTCTGCTGCTGAAATCAATAAATGCTTGTTCCATAGCTTCAGCAGTTCCATAAATATCCAGGTGATCAGGATCCATTGCCGTAATGATCGCTATATCCGGACTTAATTTCAAAAAACTTCTATCATACTCATCCGCTTCAACAACACTTACATTTCTTTCGCTTGCCCAGAAATTAGTTCCATAATTCACCGAGATGCCACCCAGAAATGCATTACACCCATAACCAGTGTACCGCAATAAATGCGCAATCATTGTCGTAATAGTTGTTTTGCCATGTGTGCCTGCGATACATATATTAAAAGAACTTTCTGTTGCTATTTGTAATACATCACTTCTCTTTACTACTTTATACCCATTCTGTTGATAATACACTAACTCTTTGTGTTCTTTTGGAACAGCAGGTGTATAAACAACCACCTCTGCATCTTTGGGAATAAGGTCAACATTTTCTTCATAATGGATCTTCATTCCTTCCTGTTCTAATTCCCTTGTTAAAGAACTCGCAGTTTTATCATAGCCACTTACTCTTGTACCTCTTGAATGAAAGTATCTCGCCAATGCACTCATCCCGATTCCGCCAATCCCGATAAAATAGATCGCTTTCATACTTAATAATCTTCTTTCTTCTACATAGACCCCCGAAGGGGGATTCATAAGGACAGTATTTGAACTTTTTGGAACCCGTCAAAAACTCTTCATAATATTTTTAAAATCTCTTCTGCTATTCTTTCATCAGCATCTTTTATAGCTAATTCACTAATATGTCTTCTCAATTCACTTTGTTTGGCATCATCCTTTGCCAGCTCAATGATCATTGGTGCCAATTTTTCTTTTGCTTCGCTATCTTTTATGATCAACGCTGCATGCTTATTAACCAGGCTCATTGCATTCACCGTTTGATGATCTTCTGCCGCAAATGGAAAAGGCACAAACAATGTTGGCTTTTTCATTACACATAATTCTGCAATAGCGATGGCACCTGCTCTTGAGATCACTATGTCACTTGCTGCATATGCATACTCCATCTTTGTAATAAAATCATTTACCCAAACGCCGGGCTTACCTGCAACTCTATCTCTTGCTTTTGCCAAATATGGTTTTCCCGTTTGCCAGATCAATTGCAGTCCTGCATTCAGTATATCATCAAGGCGTTCATCAACCGCTTCATTGATCGACTTTGCACCAAGACTTCCGCCAACCACAAAAACAGTTTTTCTGTTCAAATGCAACTGAAAAAAGTTGTCGCCCTCTGTTCTTGTTATTGATGATCCTGATATTGCCGACCTTACAGGGTTACCGCTCAATATGATCTTTTCTTTAGGAAAAAATTTTTCCATGCCTTCATACGCGACACAGATTTTCTTTGCTCTTTTTCCTAATATCATATTTGTTTTTCCAGCAAATGAGTTTTGTTCCTGTATCACTGTTGGAATATTTCTCTGTTGTGCTAACTGCAACATGGGGAAACTTGCATACCCACCAACTCCAACAACTGCATCAGGTTTGAAGTCACTCATTATTTTTCTTGCCTGGAAATAACTTTTAATGATCTTAAAAGGCAAACCAATATTTTTTATCAAAGAGCTTCTGTTGAATCCTGTTATATCTAGTCCAATGATCTTATACCCAGCCTGCGGCACTTTTTCCATTTCCATTTTCCCTTTCGCACCAACAAACAATATTTCGATCGAACTATCTTTTTTTTTCAAAGCATTAGCGATTGCTATTGCCGGGAAAATATGTCCGCCTGTTCCACCACCTGCTATAATTATCCTCCTGCTCATGCATTTTCAGTTGCCATTTGTTTTTTTCCCTCAAGTTGTTCTACATTTCTTGCTACACTCAAAATGATCCCTATTGCAAAACATGTAAACAGGAAACTACTTCCTCCCATACTCACTAGTGGAAGTGTAACTCCAGTTACTGGAAATAAGTTTACGCTTACTGCCATATTTGCCACAGCCTGTATCACCAGGGTAAAACTGAGTCCCAATGCAAGGAATGCACCGAATGCATAAGGACATCTTTTAAAAATTCTGATACTGCGCCATAAGAACACGAGATAGATAAATAAAATAAATGCGCCACCTATCAATCCATACTCCTCCATTATTATTGGATAAATAAAATCATTATAAGCCTGTGGTAAAAAATCTCTTTGTGTACTATTGCCAGGACCAACACCAACTAAACCGCCTTTAGCAATGGCGATCTTTGCTTGTGTTACCTGGTAAGCATCATCATCAATTGATTGTTTGCTTCCATACATGAAACCTTCCACACGATTGATCCATGTATCCGTTCTTGCAAATAATCCTGACGAAGTTTTCTTGGAACCTGTTAAATCATCACCAGCTGAGTTATGACGAAAAACAGCTGCTATTATTAATATAATAATTGGAATACATGCAATACCAACTGTTATTAATAAATGTTTTGTATTTGCCCTCCCGATAAAAAATAATAGCAGGCAGCTTGCGCCAAGCAGTAATGCTGTAGAAAGATTTGCAGGTGCGATCAATGCACATACAAGTCCCACAGGAATTATCAATGGCAAAAAACCTTGCTTGAAATCCTTAATAGTATTTTGTCTTTTGCTTATCTGTCTTGAAACATACATGAACAAAGCAAGTTTTGCAAGATCGGAAGTCTGCATTGTCATGTTGATAATCGGCAAGCGGATCCAACGGCTGCCCTCATTCATTCGTACACCAAAGAATAATGTATAGATCAAAAGTGGAATTGAAATAATAAAGAGAAAGTATGCAACTTTTGACCAGATAGTATAGTTGACACGGTGAGCAAAATAAATAACCGCCATTCCCAGGATGATGAATGTTATTTGCTTGAACAAATAAACTTCGGTATTACCGCGATACAATTTATAGGCAAGCGACCCGGTAGCGCTGTATACAACCAGCAATGATACAAGTACCAACAGGATAACCAATGCCCAGATCACTTTATCACCTTTGGTTCTTTGTCCAAAATTTCTGATCTGCTGTTGTATGTTTAATGCTTCGGTCATTTACTTTATAATTCTTTCACCGCTTTTTTAAATTGATTGCCCCTGTCTTCATAATTTTTAAAAAGATCAAAACTTGCACAAGCCGGACTCAATAAAACCACATCGCCTTTTTCTGCAAAATGAAAAGCAGCATGTACCGCTTCTGAAGCACTGCCTGTATTTACAATTGTGCTTGTAATATTTCCAAATGCCTCATGGATCTTCCTGTTATCAGTTCCAAGACAAATGATGGCTTTCACTTTTTCTTTCACCAGTTCGGTGATCAATGAATAATCATTTCCTTTATCAACACCTCCAAGGATGAGGATAGTGGACTTGTTCATACTTTCCAATGCATACCATGTACTATTTACATTTGTTGCTTTACTATCGTTGATGAACTCAACACCACGAATGGTAGCAACCGGCTCCATTCTATGCTCAAGACTTTGAAAAGTTGTAACAGCTTCTCTTATCTTTTCTTTTCTTAATTCCAGCGTTGACGCTGCTACACAAGCGGCCATTGTGTTATATTGGTTATGTATTCCTTTTAATGCAAAATCATAGACACTCATACTTACGTAATCGTTCCCTGTTCTTACATACATATCCCCGTCTTTGATAAATGCTCCGTTCGGTAATTCTTTTTTCATTGTGATTGGCAGTTGATTTGATTGAATATTGAATTGCTCTAAATATTTCATAGTTACTTCATCATCCAGGCAATAAATGAAATGATCATTTTTATCCTGGTTCATCGCGATACGGAATTTGCTCCGTATATAATTCTCAAACTTGTATTCATAACGGTCAAGATGATCTTCAGTAATATTGGTGAGTATCGCTACATCCGGTTTGAATGTTTTGATATCATCTAACTGAAAACTGCTAATCTCTGCTACATACAGCGGTTTGGGATCTATTACAATTTGTCTTGCAAATGAAAAACCGATATTGCCAACCATTGCACAATCAAGTCCTGCTGTTTTGCAGATATGATATGTGAGTGCAGTCGTTGTCGTTTTTCCATTGCTGCCGGTAATGCCGATAATTTTACTATTGCCTTTGTAGCGGTAAGCCAATTCTATTTCACTGATAATTTCTATTCCTTTTGCTCTTATCTTTTTCACCATCTCATTTTTTTCCGGAATGCCCGGGCTTTTCATCACTTCATCAGCATTCAGAATTTTTTCATCAGTGTGCCTGCCTTCTTCAAATTCAATTCCGGCATTCAGCAACTCGTTGCGATAGATCTCTTTCAAAGAACTTCCGTCTGTTAGAAACACGTCATACCCTTTTTGTTTTGCCAGCAGCGCAGCGCCGACACCACTTTCACCTCCGCCGAGTATGACAAGTTTCTTTTTCATTGTGGTCATTCATTGGTTGTACGGAACTTTGGTTTTTCACAAGTATTAGTTCTGTTTGTTCTGCACCACAATCTCATTTGGACTTCGATTTAGTTTCTTAGGGTTTTCGAATGGGCGGTTTTTCAAATAATAATTTTCCTAACTCCGCTATCTCAGTTTCAACGTTGCAATACTTAATAACACACCAAGCACAGTCACTATCCAAAACCTCGTAGCAATTTTTGCTTCATGATAACCTTGCTTCTGGTAATGATGATGCAAAGGGCTCATGAGAAAAATTCTTTTTCCAACTCCTGTCTTTCTTTTTGTGTATTTGAAATAGGTAACCTGTAACATTACACTTAACAACTCCACGAAAAACACTCCGCAAAAAATCGGTATCAATAATTCTTTATGAACAATAATTGCAATCGATGCGATAATGCCTCCCAGCGTTAGGCTTCCTGTATCTCCCATGAATACTTGTGCCGGGTAAGAATTATACCATAGAAATCCAATACAAGCACCGATCATAGCCGCAATAAAAATGGATAACTCGCCGAGATCAGGGATATACATGATGTTGAGATAATCAGCGAGAAAAAGATTACCGCTTGAATAAGCAAAAATTCCAAGACATACTCCGATCAATGCAGATGATCCGGTTGCTAATCCATCCAATCCATCAGTAATATTGGCTCCATTTGAAACTGCAGTTATAATAAAAATTACAACCAGTATATAAAGTATCCATGTATAATCCCTCCAGCTTGCTGGTAGAAGCTTTGAATAATTAAATTCATGGCTTTTTACAAATGGAATAGTTGTTACTGGTACTTTGGTTTCCACAAAATATTTTGGCTTATTATTTACAGTCTTGCTGAATACAGTTGTATCTCCAATTATTGGAATTCCCTGGTATTCTCTCCAGATCCTTACATCATCATTGAAATAAAGTGTAGCCCCCACAAATATTCCAAGACCTACCTGTCCGAGAATTTTAAACCACCCCGCCAATCCATCTTTGTCTCCTTTTTTATAAGCAATACCTTGCTCATGTGCAAGTCGCTTAGCTCTCAACTTCAGGTAATCATCAATAAAACCGATGATGCCAAGCCATATTGTAGCAACCAACATCAGTATTATATATATTGTGTCAAGCCGGGCAAAGAGCAAAGTAGGAACTACTATTCCAAGAATGATGATCACGCCTCCCATTGTTGGTGTTCCTTTCTTTTGTTGCTCACCAGCAAGCCCCAGGTCACGAACGGTCTCAACTCCTAATCTTTTTCTCAACACATTTATCAATCTTTTTCCAAACACAAGTGTTATAACCAATGATAACAACATTGCCAGCAATACCCGGAATGAAATGAAATTGAGAATCCCACTTCCTGGAAATTTGATGTCATTCTTTTCGAACCATTCAAACAAATGGTATAGCATTGTTGGTCTTGTGTTTTGGCCTCCTAAACCTCCCTGCTTTCGCAGAGAGGTAAAAGAAGGACTTTGGTTTTTCTTTCAGATCATCTTCACATGATGATCATTTTATTAATGATTACCGTCCAAGTAATTCTATTTTGCTTCTGTTGCGTCGCACTCTTGTACTTCCTGTTCACTATTCAGCTAGCGACCCAACATTTCAAACATCTCCGTCACTACTTCCTTATCATCAAAATGATTTCTTACTCCTTTTATCTCCTGGTATTTTTCATGCCCTTTTCCTGCTACCAGTATTATATCTTCTGCTTTTGCTAAACTTATTGCTGTTTTTATTGCTTCTTTTCTATCTACTATCGATAAACATTTTCTTTTTGACACAACACTTATTCCTTGCTCCATGTCTTTAATGATCTGTGCAGGGTCCTCGCTTCTCGGATTGTCACTTGTCAATATCACTTTATCACTATGCTCACAGGCGGCTTCTGCCATGATTGGTCTTTTCGTTTTATCCCTGTCACCGCCACAACCAACCACTGTTATTACTTGCTCATTCCCTTTTTTCAACTTCTTTATTGTTGCCAGCACATTCAACAACGCATCCGGTGTATGTGCATAATCAACAATTGCTATCAGCCTGTCTTTTGATGAGATCATATAATCAAATCTTCCTTCGGCACCAGTCAATACACTTAAACATCTCAACACTTCCTGTTTATCTTCTCCCATACACATTGCCGTTCCATAAACTGCCAAAAGATTATATGCATTGAACTCACCGATCATCCTGAAATGAACTTCCGTATCATTCACATTCATCACTAAACCTGTCAGGCTGTTATCAAGGATCTTTCCTTTGAATTCAGCCATGGTTCGTAAACTGTAGAAATACTTTTTAGCATTTGTATTCTGCAGCATCACCATTCCTCTTTTATCATCTGCATTACTTACCGCAAATGCATCTGATGATAAAGAATCGAAGAATGATTTTTTAACCTTGATATATTCATCGAATGTTTTGTGATAATCAAGATGATCATGAGTGATGTTGCTAAAAATGCCGCCGGCAAACTTTAGTCCCGTGCTTCGATGCTGGTGAATGGCGTGAGAACTATTCTCCATAAAAACATGAGAACATCCGTCATCAGCCATTTGTTTCAGCAAAGCATTCAGACTTACAGCATCCGGTGTGGTATGCGTAGTAGCGAGTATCTTTTCGCCGATACGATTTTCCACAGTACTTAACAATCCGCATGTATATCCCAACGATGTAAAGAGCTTATATAATAATGTCGCAATAGTTGTCTTTCCGTTTGTTCCTGTCACTCCCACTACTTTCATTCGTTCCGAAGGCTGACCAAAAAAATTTGCTGCTATATAACCAGTAGCTTCTGCGCTGTTCTCAACCTGCACATAAACAACTCCATCTTTTTTTTCGGCAGGTAATACCTCACACACAATTACCGCAGCGCCAGCGTCAGTTGCTTTATCAATAAAAAGATGGCCATCAGCAGCAGAACCTTTAACAGCAATAAACAAAGAGCTTTTCTTAATTTTCCTCGAATCGATCTGAATATCTTTTACATCTATATCCGTGCTTCCGCTTATCGATCTGATACTTACTTTATATAGAACATCACTTAGCTTCACGTTTAATGTTTATCCTAATTCAACATAAACAGTCATTCCCTTTGTCAAAGCTGATCCTGCCTGTATAGATTGCACCATTACTTTTCCTTGTCCATTTGCTTTTACTTTCAGTCCCATATTTTCTAACAGATAAATAACATCTTTCAATCCCATGCCTTTTATATTAGGCATTACAGCTTTGCTAACATTCACTTCTTTTAGTACCGGCTCATAATTACCTGCTACTACATTTCCCCAATCTGATCGTCCTACAGAATCACTATAATCAACACTCAATGTTTTGAAAACATTTTTTATATCGCTGTTCTTGCCGGCATAGAAATAATTCAAACTATCTTTTGTTACTACGTATGCTGGACCAGTTTTTTGTTCGATATACATTGCATACAACTTGATCGCTATTTCACGAAAAACCGGCGCTGCTATTTGTCCGCCATAATGTATGTATGCATGAGGTTTAGTGCGAACAACAACAATGCAAGTGTAAACAGGGTCATTCGCAGGAAAATATCCAACAAAAGATGCCTGGTAAACCATGTCATGATATTTTATATTGCCATCTGCTACGTGTGCTGTACCAGTTTTTCCTGCAACCGGGAATGGCATGTCTTTGAAAGCCGGTTTACCCGTTCCTTCAGTGATCACCATCTCCATACTTTGCTTTGCAGCTTTAACCGTTGACGATTTACAAATATTTTCTTCAAGAACTGTTGGTTGAAATTCACGATAAGGAATACCATCTCTTACGATCCTGTTCACCAAATATGGTTTCATCATTTTGCCGTCATTTGCAATTGCATTATAAAGTGTAATTGTTTGCAGTGGGCTAACCTGTATCGCATAACCAAAACTCATCGTGATCATATTCATCGTACCGCCTGCATTTTTCTCAAATGGAGCAAGCTGTGGTTTTGGTATATCAGTAAGATCAATTGGTGATCTTACATCCAGATAATAATCATGTAAGTATTCCTTGAACTTTTTTGGATCATTTCCAAAAGCTTTATATGCAAGTTTACTCATACCCACATTTGAACTATGAGCAAAACATTCTTTTACTGTCAAAACAGGCTTTGGTGATCTTTCTGCATCATTTACAGGTCTTGGGCCAACTACCATTTGACCTGCAGTTCCTACTTCCACCAATTCATCGGGTGTTGAACTTCCACTTTCAAGAACAGATAAAAGTGTTGCAAGCTTTATGGTTGATCCTGGTTCAGTAACTCTTAATGCATAATTATCATCTTCAAAATAACTTCCGTCCTTTTGCCTACCAAGATTTGAAATTGCTTTGATCTTTCCAGTTTTTGTTTCCATCACTATCGCAGTTCCATACTGTCCTTCACACTCTATCATTTTTTTCATCAAGGCGGTAGAAGCGATATCCTGGATATTTACATCAAGTGTTGTAATAACATCTTTTCCATTTTCCGGCTCTACCTGGTAACCATCAACCGGCACAGGAACACCCCCAGCTATAAAGCGAACAAGACGTTGACCTTTTTGACCAGTTAATAAACTATCATAACTTTTTTCAAGACCTACATTTTGCTTTTTTGCTTTCCCATTGCTAGCTACATATTCTCTTGACAAACCGATCGTTCTTGTCGCCAACGTTTGATAAGGCATTAAACGTTTGCTGTTTTCTTCCACGATCACACCACTTCTGTTCCTGCCCAATCTTGCTAAAGGAAATTCACGGAATATTTTATAATCTTCAAACTGCAGTTTCTTTTTAAGTGGGAAGTAGCGATCTTTCTTTTTATATGCTTTTTGTAATTCAGATTTATAAGTTGTTGCAGATTTATCGCCAAAATAATTTGCCAACGCCTTTGAAAACGAATCAATATTTTCTTTGAAACGTTTTCCGTTTTTCTCACGAAGACCATCGGCCATAAAATCGATGTAGATATCAAAGGTGGGAAGCGAAGTGCTCAACATTTGCCCGTCTTCGCTATAGATAGTTCCGCGGCCGGCATCTATTTCTTCTATTTTTTGGTGAAGACTATCGCTCATACTCCGCCAGTAGCTGCCCTGCACTTGCTGAATATAGAAAGCTCTGCCGAGGACCAACAGGCTCAGCACCACTATGCCGATAAAACTGAGGTACACTCTCCAAAGTATGTCACGTTTTACTTCCACTACTCTTCTGAATTCTTTAGTTGTTATTTATGATACCAGCTTCAGTAACTCGGATTGATCTTCCGTTGCGTCGCAATCCTTTCATCGTTCTGTAATCCTATTCATCTTTAATTAATTCCTTGCTTTCTTTTCTTCATTATTCAATACAACCGGCGCTTCTGTCAATTCTTTTAATCCTAATGGTTCAACTGCTTTTACTAGTTCACTTTGCTTGCTTTGAAACATAACTTCACTCTTTACAGTTTTATATTCCCATTGCAGCTCTTTCACTTCTTTCGCAGTTTTGTTAATGTTGCGAATCGTTTTGTCCGCATAGTGACCATTATATATATATATAACTGCTAAGACTGTTAGAAATAAAAAGAATGGCACTTGCTTCACCAGTGATTGATAATTCAACCACCGTTTCCAATCAAGTTTGACTTCCCGTTCTTTTATGTTTTCTTGTTCCTCCATACTGTTGCGAAAAATTCAATTTGGTTTTTCAGTTCTTCTGTTTTGTTCTCTTCGGTTTTAACCGTGCCACTTTGATAAAAATCAAAGTGGCACGGAGTTTCAAAGAAATTGGATTTAATACCCTTTATGTGTTGATAAGAACTAGTGTGGCTGAAAGGAGCGTCGCAACTGAAGTTGAATAGAATTGTTGTCGCTGGCTCCAAAAAAATTTTCACAATTCACAGAATCATACCATCATTACTTTTTCTACTACTCTCAACTTGGCGCTTCTTGCTCTTGGATTTTGTCTCATTTCTTCTTCCGATGCTTCGATTGGTTTCTTAGTTATCACTTTCAATTCATTCACCGATTTATTCATGATAAAAGGATTCTCGTCCGTCTGTTCAAAGGTTCCTCGACGAAAAAAATTTTTAACCAACCGATCTTCTAAAGAATGAAACGTGATGATGGCTGCCCGGCATCCCGGTTTCAACAAGGGTGGAATTTGTTGGAGCATTTCTTTTAATGCTCCGAGCTC
>Ga0193738_1000021_pt1 | contig 115698 bp, 90 predicted proteins | sample L2a1metaG_FD_144927 | JGI IMG/M metagenome (GOLD analysis project Ga0193738, IMG submission 144927) | Soil microbial communities from a riparian zone of the East river system, Colorado, United States - L2a1 | ecosystem: Environmental > Terrestrial > Soil > Riparian zone | place: USA: East... | reverse complement strand
TTCCCCCTCCGTTCACCACCAAACCTTTACAAGTCCAGCAGCGCAGGGCGATTTGACAACTCTACCTGATATAGCGTTGCCGATGGGTCATTATCCATCATCTGTAAAAGAACTTATCATGGCACAAGCAAAGTACGCAGATTAAGCCCACGCAGAAAAACGCAGAAGAAGCCAACACTCGAAAGTCAAGCACTGTATTTTCTGCGGTTCTCTGCGTGTACTCCCTCTGCGTTTTCTTCGATTTGGATTTCTTGCGCCTTTAGAGCTTCTAGAAAGGCACACGAGTCGGAGATTTTCGACGAGGCACTTTGTTCCAACCAAACAACAGCTTAAAGACAACAAACTCCATTTTTGTGGTTCAAGGCCGCTTTGTATATTGCGTTATATCCAAACGGATATAACGCACCTCGAATTCAAAGAAAAAAGATAATCTAGCGATGAAGAATATTTACCAGAGGGCAATTTTGTATGTCGTCTGTGTATCGTCGTTGTCGGCATACGCGCAGGAAGATTCGCTAAGGACCGTTCTACTTCAGGACCTGGTTATCACGGCGTCGCGCATGGAGGAAGATATCAGCAAATCGCCGGTCAGTATTGAAAAAGTATCGCATTCAACTATTCAACAATCCCCGGCCCCCTCCTTCTTTGACGGATTCGAAAATACGCGTGGAGTTCAAATGATTACACCTAGCATGGGATTCAGAGTTATAAACACCCGCGGCTTTACTAATACGACAAATGTTCGCTTCGTTCAGATGGTCAACGGTATGGATAATCAGGCGCCACATCTCGGCACACCTATAGCCAACGCTCTCGCGCCTAACGATTTGGATATTGAACACGTAGAGATCATACCTGGAGTAGCCTCTGCGTTATATGGAATGAATGCGATAAACGGACTTGCTAATTTCCTTACGAAGGATCCTTTTGTCCATACGGGTTTCAGTATCCAACAAAAGATTGGTGTTAACCGGGTTGGAAGTTCTTTCGGCTCCAAGCCATACACAGAAACGAGTTTTCGATGGGCAAAGGTCTTCAAGTCAAATCTAGCTCTCAAAATCAACGGAACATTCTTAAGTGGTACTGACTGGGTTGCTAACGATGAAACGGACCTTAACCCAAACGCAAATCAAAGCACAGGGTTAACCGGCGCAGACAACCCAGCCATTGACCCGGTGAACTCATACGGCAATGAATCATCGAACCGGCGAACATTAAGTCTCAATGGCAAAAACTACGTCGTCGCCCGCACCGGATACTTTGAACGGGAGGTCGTCGACTATAGCCTAAGAAATCTTAAAGCTGATGGTTCACTCACCTACGCTTTCAAACCTGACGTCACGTTATCCTATTCCTACCGCTTCGCCGAACTGGACAACGTTTATCAACGTTCGAATCGTTTTAGGCTGGATAATTACCGACTTCAGCAACATGGATTAGCATTCCAAACCAAATCGCTGCAGGCAAGAGCGTACCTTAACATGGAAAACACTGGTGAGTCTTATAACGCACGGTCCATGGCTGAAAACATCGATAGAGCATATAAGACTGATGACACGTGGTATAGCAATTATGCCAGTGCGTACAACAACGCAGTTGCCGGTGGTGTTTCCGTAGCTAATGCCCATCATCAGGCCCGAGAAATTTCCGACGAAGGCAGACCCTTACCCGGCACGCCTGAATTCGACGAACTCATCAATGAACTTCGCGATGTCAATGACTGGAACTATGGCGCCGCGCTTAGGGTAAGGTCTTCCATGTTTCACGCCGAAGCGCAGTTAAACCTGACGGAGTCAGTATTACAAAATGTTGGACAGAAGACTGGAATAGAATTGTTGGCCGGGCTTGACCATCGTACGTACATAATTGTCCCCGACGGTAACTACTTCGTTAATCCCGAAGAATCAGGAAGTAATATTTTATACGGACGAACTGGCGGTTTCATTCAGGCATCAAAGAATTTGTTCAGGGAAAGGCTGAGATTGGGAGCCACACTTCGCGCAGATAAAAATGAGTACTATCCCCTGAAATGGAATCCGAGATTTACGGCCGTTTACTCTCCGTTCAATACTCACAACATAAGATTTTCCTATCAGAATGGATACCGTTTCCCAAGCGTGTTTGAAGCATTCTCCAACGTAAACAGCGGTGGAGTTAAACGCGTCGGCGGACTTCCAGTAATGTCAAGCGGGATATTTGAAAATGCCTACAATCGCGCATCGATCGACGCATTCCAGGCTGCAGTTAACAAAGACGTAAATACGAATGGACTTACAAGAGACGAGGCAATTGTGAGCAACCAGGGACTACTCAAAGAAAATGAATACTCTTACGTCGAACCCGAACATATCCGTTCGTTTGAAGTAGGATACAGGGGATTGCTCTTCGCCGACTTGCAGTTGGACATTGATTTCTATTTCAACAAATACACCAACTTTATCGCGCAGGTAGAGATGAACATTCCTAAAACATCCGATCCTGATTCCATTCCGTTCTACCTTTACGACAGGAGAAAGCAGGATCGTTACCGGATGTGGACCAACTCCAGCACTAGTGCTTACAACTACGGTTCGAGTCTGGGATTGAAATATACCTTGTTGAAAAATTTCCAGGTAACTGGCAACGTCACCTATTCAGCGCTCCAGCATAAGTCCAGCAACGATGGACTCGAAGATGGATTCAATACACCAAAATGGATCACGAATCTGGGCCTCGGAAATGAAAAGATCTTTAAGTCACTGGGATTTATGATCAACTATCGCTGGCAAAGTACTTATTACTGGCAATCATTCTTAGTGAATGGCAATGTGCCGGCTTATCAAGCCATCGATGCACAGGTTAGCTATACGTGGGATAAATTCCATTTAAAAGTAGGAGGAACTAATATATTCAATCACTACTACAATTCTTACTTAGGAGGACCTTCGGTGGGAGGATTCTATTATACTACGGTCACGTTGAATCTTTGAGTGAGTAGCTCGATGTTAGTGCGTGCGTAATTTTAAAAGGCGTGCCCAGACGTTTAACCGCAAAAGGCGCAGAATAAAACCTACGCAAAAAACGCAGAAGAAAGCCAACGTTCGAAAACCTATCCTTGTATTTTTTTGCGTTTTCTGCGTGGATTCTTTTGCGTTTTCTGCGGTTAACTTTTGCTCACTCGCCTATAACATGCAGCCTCAGCAATTGCGCACCAACGCACTACCGATTCTTTCCCCCTGGAGGGGGCCAGGCTTCCTCAATCGCTTTCAAAATATTATCCAATCCTTTCTGAAGCTTTTCGGGCTTATCCCAACTATAACCTATCCTCAAAAATCTGCCATCCTCCTCGAACCAATGCCCCTTTCCCACATACGTTCTATATTTATTTAGAAGAATATCATGAAACCTATCAATATCAACATCAACGTTCTTCCTGATCCTCGGAAAGCAAACACATCCTCCCTTCGGCTCAATCCATTCCAATACATTCTGCTTGTTCATGAAATCCTTAAGCGTCTTGAAGTTCTTAAGGATTGTAGACTGAACCGGTTCGAACAACTCCATCTTCCTTGACAGATATTGATAGGCTATTTCTTCGTCCACGACGGAATTAGTAATGCAGATTTGCTCCTTTGCGGCAAGGAAGGTTTCCATCAGTTGTCGATTCCTACACAACATCCATCCGATACGTATGCCCGGAAGTCCAAATGATTTGGACATAGAAGCAATGCTGATCACTTTATCCGATAGTGTAGCAGCGATGGGTAGCTTTTCGACAAAACACATCTCCCGGTATGTTTCATCCATCATCAAATAGATCCCCTTCCGTTCAACCAGCTCAACGATGGCCAACAATTTTTTCTTGTCAATCAATACACCGGTTGGATTGTGAGGATAAGTCAGGCTTATCAACCGGGTCTTGCTGGTTACAAGTTTTTCAAGCGACGAAATTTCAAAGTCAAAGCCGTCTTCGAAAGACAAATTCAGGAAGGAAACTTCAGCCCCGATTGCGCGCGGAGTTTCAATGTTCGTTGCATAATTCGGTTTGGCTACGACAATATGATCACCCTTCTTCAAAAAAGTGGTGGCGACAACAAAAAGTGCGGCTGCCGCTCCCGCAGTGATTAGCACATCTTCTGAAGTCATGGCGACCTCGCGGGCAATTAAGTCGCGCAATTCTATTTTACCTTTGTGATCACTGTAGGATAGCAGAAGATTGTCGACACTTATTCCCAGATCACTCAGCTTCTGGTCGGCAAAGGAACTTTCAGAAAGATTACAGTCGAGCTTGTCATAACCGAACCCTTCCGGCGCCTCTATTTCGATGGGCATTCTCCTATACAGCATAATTGTAAATGTTTGATTTCTAAGCGAAACGGATGAAATATAAATATTTCGTCCAGAAAATATTGCGCAAGCAGATCCTTGCATATATATTCGCAAGTAAATCCTTGCATATTATGGAAGCCAGGAGAGATGTGTTTCGGGCCATTGCCGATCCCACCAGAAGGGAGATCATTAGCCTTATTGCAAAACAACCGCTGAATCTTAATTCGGTGGCCGAAAAATTTGATATGAGTCGCCAGGCCGTGTCACTGCACGTAAAGATCCTGGAGGAATGCGGCTTGATCACGTTTAAGCAACAAGGTCGCGAAAGGTTCTGCGAAGCCAGATTGGAAAAGCTTAGTGAGGTATCGGAGTGGGTTGAGCAATACAAGCAACACTTTGAACAGAAGCTGGATTCATTGGAGAAATACTTGGACAAAATTCAAAAACAGAGAAAACATGCAAAGAGAAAATAACACAGCTGACAGGGAGCTTCGGATCTCCCGTGTATTGAACGCACCTGTAGAACTTGTATGGGAAGTATGGACTGATCCCGAACACCTCAAACAATGGTGGGGACCAGACGGATTTACAAACACGATAACCAAAATGGAGATGCGTAAAGGCGGTGAGTGGAATCTTGTGATGCACGGTCCTGATGGAATAGACTATAAGAACGAAACCATCATCATAGAGATCATAAAGTATAAGAAGATCGTATACGACCATGTCAGTGGTCCGCGATTCCTGGCGACGATCGAGCTTGAAGTGCAGGGAAAGAAAACCCGAATCGATTGGCATATGCTATTCGAAACAAAGGAACAGTTCATCAGGACTGTTAAAACATTCAAAGCCGATGAAGGTTTGAAGCAGAATGTCAGCAGAATGGAAGAATATCTCTCGAAAATGCAAACGGCAAAAAAATGAAACGCAGCGTTTTTGTTTCTTTCGTGTGTATAACGGGAATTTTGTATACATGTAAACCAGAACATAACAGTATGGATGCCAATAGGAAAACAGACAGTACCGGGGTCGCGGCTCCATCTTTTGAAAGCGGTTATTCCGAAGTTAACGGGATCAAAATGTATTACGAGATCTACGGTGAAGGCAAGCCGTTAGTGTTGATCCACGGTGGTGGCTCCACGATACAAACTACGTTCAGCAGAATCATTCCACTTCTTGCTAAAACCAGAAAGGTAATTGGCGTTGAGTTGCAAGCGCATGGCCGGACCGGTGACCGTAACACACCAATAAGTTTTGAACAGGATGCTGAAGACGTAGCAGCGTTACTAAAGAATCTTAACGTCGGTAAAGCGGATATCCTCGGTTTCAGCAATGGCGGGAATACCACCATGCTACTGGCTATTCGACATCCTGAACTAGTGAACAGGATCATTGTTGCTTCGGCCTTTTATAAAAGAGATGGAATGTTTCCCGGCTTTTGGGACTTCATGAAAAAAGGAACAATCGCCGACATGCCTGCCGCACTGAAAGAAAACTTTCTAAAAGTAAATCCCGATTCCACCAAACTTCAAAATCTCTTTGAAAAATGTTCGGAACGCATGCTGACCTTCAAGGATTGGAATGGCGAACAATTGAAATCTATAAAAGCCAAAACATTGATAGTGGCCGGTGATAAAGATGTAGCCACGCCGGAGCATTACGTAGCAATGCATAGATTAATACCCAATTCCCAACTGCTCATTATACCGGGTGGACACGGAGAGTTTATGGGCGAGATTACGTTTGAAAATGTCGAAAGTAAAACTGAATCCTTTGTGCGTTTGATCGAAGAGTATCTGAAGTGATCGTTATGCGTTAATCATGTGAGTGTGAGTGTGGGCATGTTAACCGCAGAGACGCTAGGGACGCTAGGTTGCGCTGAGGAATCCATCGAAAGAAACCACACTAACACCCTTTGCCCACACCCACGATTAACGATTAACGATTAACGATTAACGGATAACGATTTCATTGGCACCATACCTGCTCACAACATCACACTCGATTACTAAAAAGCTCGCGGCTCCCCCACTGACCGAATTCGATCGCCAAGCGTCCACGTTCGCAACACCTTTCAACCTCCCTCCTCGAAATAACCGTCCAACCTACATTCCGCTCCTCTTGGCATGATTCTTATTCCTACATTTAGGAAATAATTATTATCCCTGAGGCGATGAAAAAATATCAGCTCGGTGAGTTTGAAGAAATTGTCATTCTTACCATTGCCGTGTTGTACAAGGAAGCATACGGCGTGGCCATAAAGAACGAGATCGAAACAAGGCTGTCACGAAATGTAAGCATGGGCGCAATGCATACCGCACTGGTCCGCCTTGAAGACAAAGGATACATCAAATCGCACGACGGTGAAGGAACGGATGAACGTGCAGGTCGGCCGAAGAAGTATTTTCAGATCACCGCGTTGGGGAAAAAGGCGATAGAATATTCAAGGGATACCAGAAATGACTTGTGGCGAGCGATTCCTAAGATGGCGCTGGATTTAAAGGTATAGGGTATAAGTTATAGCGTATAAGGTATAGGGGTATAAGGTATAGGGTATAAGGGTAAGAGTAATATGTGTAGGATCGCGGTCACGAAATGAAGTATATAATTCCTCCTCGGCTATTTCTAAGGTTCTTCAGGTGGTATTGCCATCCGAAGCTGGTGGATCACATTGAGGGAGATTTGATTGAAGTCTATAATCAACGACTAACTCGAATCGGAAAAAGAAAAGCCAATTTAAAATTTGCGATCGATGTACTGCTGCTATTCAGGCCAGGCATTATACGTCCACGCAAGCGACAACAAAATATTAATCAATTCGGTATGTATCAAAGTTATTTCAAAGTAGGGTGGCGCTCCCTTTTAAAAGCAAAAGGATACTCGTTCGTCAACATTTTCGGTCTCGCATTGGCTATCGCCTGTGGACTTGTGATCGTGTTATTCATCCATGCTGAGGTCAAATATGACCGCTATCACTCAAAAGCCGAAAGGATTTACCGGGTAACCCGAGACTTTAGATCAGAAGGAGTAGTAAATATGCATCTCGTGCAGGTGGCCCCTCCTATTGGCCCGTTATTGAAAAACGATTTTCGTGAGATCGAAGAACAGGCGCGCACACGTCGCACTAACTTCCTGGTTTCTATACCAGATAAATCAAAAGAGAGCTCTTACCAGAACAATGTATTCTATGCCGAGCCGCAACTACTAGATATATTCGACATCCCCTTGAAAGAAGGCAACCCAAAGATAGCATTGAACAACCCGTTCACTTTAATGCTTTCTAAAAGAACTGCCGAGAAATACTTTGGCGCAGAACGCGCATCAGGAAAAATGCTGGTTGACCTTAACAACAATAAAACCTATGAAGTTTCAGGCGTATTCGAGGACTTTCCCGTGGAATCACACTGGCACCCCGAGGTTCTTGTTGCATTTTCGACCCTGCAAGACAGCACGATTTATGGAAGGCACAATTTGGAGACGAACTGGGGGAACAATGCTTTTAATACTTACCTGCTAATCACACCTGGTTTCAATGCAAATGCTTTGGAAACCCAGCTTCCAAAATTCATTGACAAGTATTTTGGTCAATATGAAGCTCCATCCGGTGTGATGCCTTCGACATGGACAACACTTCATATGCAAAAGTTGACCAATATACATTTGTATTCTCAACTAGACAGCGAAATAGAGGGCAACGGCAACATTAGCACAATATACATGATTGGTGTCATAGGAATTTTTATCATCCTTATTGCATCGTTCAACTTTATAAATTTGTCAACGGCGAGGGCTGTACGCCGGGCAAAAGAGGCAGGTTTGCGCAAGGTTGTTGGTGCTTACAGAAGTCAACTGGTGTTTCAATACCTGTGTGAGTCCATGCTCACCACAATACTTGCGTTTTTTATCGCACTTGCAATTAGTCCCTTCATCCTGCTGTGGGCAAACGACTTCACTGGCAAACAACTTGACCTAACCGCTTTTTTATCGAATCCTTTAGTCGGAGTGACCGCATTTGGATTTGCATTGCTGATCGGGTTGTTATCTGGTATTTATCCAGCGTTTGTGATTTCAGCCTTCAAGCCCTCGATCATTCTGAAGGGAGATACTGGCACGCAGGGCAAAGGTATGTTAAGGAAAATTCTAGTCGTTACACAATTTTCGATTTCGCTGGTAATTGGAATTGCTACGCTCGTTGTTTACCGGCAGCTTCACTTTATGAATACCATAGACCTGGGATATAACAAAGACCAGGTTGTGGGTACGGACATCCCGAACAGCCTGCATGAAAGGTACGATGCTTTTCAGAATGAGCTGCTCAAAAATTCGGGCATTAAGAGTGTCTCGCGCTCCAGCTACATTCCTGGCTCGTTTCTGAACAGCGTTAATGGGGCGAAAGTGGAAAGAGGAGACAGCCTCGCCCACGTGGATTTTGCAATTAGAAATGTTCGAATTGACTTCGACTTTCTTGATACCTACGAAATCAAGCTTGCGGCAGGCAGGTCCTTTTCCCGGGATATCAAGACGGACGATTCCTTAGCTTACATGCTCAATGAATCAGCCGTTAGAAAACTTGGCTGGAGTAATGAAGAGGCTATCGATAAGACATTCCAATACGGCGACGTAAAAGGAAAAATTATCGGGGTGGTGAAGGATTTTCATATGGAATCCCTGCACGAAGAAATTGGCCCACTTGTGTTTTTCGCCCGTCCTTATTATGGGATTATGTCTATAAAAATCGGTGGCGACATTCAGGAAGGAATCGCCCACATTGAAAAGGTTTGGAAAGACTTTGTGCCGGAACGCCCATTCGTCTTTGACTTTATAGATGTCCGGTATGAATGGCTTTACAATCGTGAAGAGAAGCAGGGAAAATTGTTCGCTTTCTTTTCAGGGCTTGCCATTTTAATTGCTTGTCTCGGATTATTTGGACTGACAACGTTTAGTACTCTTCAACGTGTGAAAGAGATCGGAATACGCAAAGTGCTTGGCGCTTCACTCCAAAACATTGTAAGAATGTTGGTAAAAGAAATGCTTGGTCTCATCCTAATTTCGAATATTATCGCCTGGCCACTAGCCTGGTTCTTAATGAACCGATGGTTGGAGAGATTTGCGTATCGTATTGGAAACGAACTATGGATCTACTTATGCGCCGGCCTTGCAATGGTCGCTATCGCATTGATCACAATGAGTTTTCAATCCGTTAAAGCCGCCTTGACGAATCCGGTGAATTCGCTGAAGCATGAATGAGGGTATAGGGGTATAAGGGGATAAGGGTAATAGGTAATAGGCGCAGGATCGCGGTTCACGAAATGAAGTATGTAATTCCTCCTCGGCAATTTTTAAGGGTCTTCAGGTGGTATTGCCATCCGAGGCTCGCGGATCACATTGAGGGGGATTTGATAGAAGTCTATAATCAGCGGTTGATCCGATTAGGAAAGCGAAAAGCGGATATAAGGTTCTTTATCGACGTTCTGTTATTATTCAGACCCGGGATCATACGTCCGCGCAAACCATATCAACACATTAATCACTACGGTATGTACAAAAGTTATTTTAAGATCGGATGGAGAAAACTGCTCAGGAACAAAGGTTACTCCTTTATCAACATCGGAGGACTCGCCACTGGGATGACGGTGGCGATACTACTAGGACTTTGGATCTACGATGAGTTATCGTTTAATAAATATTACAAGAACTATGATTCCATCGCGCAGATATGGCGTGGAGGGATTGATCAGACAACGTCGGCGATCGTTGGCGGGCATGCCGTCCAATACCCGCTTGGGCCGGTACTGCGAACCGAATATGAACGTTATTTCAAGCATGCAGTCCGCGCATGGTGGATAGGTGACCACACCTTGAACATCGATGGTAAAAAAATATCCAAAATAGGTGAGTTTATCGAAGAAGACGCGATTGAAATGCTTTCATTGAAAATGATTCAAGGTTCCAATCAAAGTCTGGTCAATCCACATTCCATTATACTTTCCGAATCAACAGCAAAGGCCATCTTTGGAAATGAAGATCCGATGCACAAATCGATGACGATCGACAACACAATCGATGTTCAGGTAACTGGTGTGTATGAAGATATTCCGAAGAACAGTCGCTTTGGTGCCGTTCAATACTTCGCTCCCTGGGCTATGATCGAAGAACTGCAGCCAAGCCTGAAGAATGCTCAGTCCGATTGGGATAACAATAACCTGATGGTATTTGTCCAGTTGCAGCCTGGTGTATCAGCTGAAGAAGTAAACTCAGCGATCAAAGATGTATACTACAAATACATGCCAAAAGATTACCTGGCCACCGTAGATAAATATAAACCTTTCGCGAAAGTGATCCCGATGAGTAAATGGCATCTCTATTCGGAATTCGAAAACGGTGAACCCGTCGGAGGAAGGATCACTTTTGTGTGGCTCTTCGGTATGGTGGGCGCCTTTGTTCTTTTACTGGCTTGTATCAATTTTATGAACCTTAGCACTGCGCAATCGGAAAAGCGAAGCAAGGAGGTTGGCGTACGCAAAGTTATTGGATCCGTGAAGCAACAACTCGTCACGCAATTCCTGAGCGAATCATTTATCGTTGTGATACTGGCTTTTCTGATGGCGATAGTCCTGGTGGGGTTGTTACAGACCTGGTTCAATATTCTGACAGGAAAAGATATTGCGTTACCATTTGTCAATCCGGTATTCTGGCTGGCATCAGCAGCATTTATTTTCATAACAGGACTTATGGCCGGCCTTTATCCTGCGTTCTATTTGTCTTCCTTTCAACCTGTCACGGTGTTGAAAGGGGTAATGCGTTTTGGCCGGTTTGCAGCTTTGCCCCGAAAGATCCTTGTAGTCGTCCATTGCACGGTGTCTGTGGTCATTATCATCGGCACGCTGGTCGTCTATCAGCAAGTCCAGTTTGCGCGTAACCGTCCCGTGGGCTACGACCGCGAAGGTTTGATCACCATACCTATGAACGATCCAGAGTACAAGGGTAAAGAAGAATTGTTAAGGACTCAACTGCTCAGTTCGGGTGTTGCGTCAGATGTTGCTTTTTCCTCCAGTCCGATGACGGCCATCTGGAATACGACGGGCGGTTATGAGTGGAAAGGCAAGGATCCCAATGTCGAAGGTGAGTTCGTGAGATGTAGGGTTACGCCAGAGTATGGGAAAACTGTAGGCTGGAAGGTTATCGCGGGCCGTGACTTTTCCCGCGATCATGTGACGGATGCGGCTGATGCCATCATCATTAGTAAGGCTGCCGCGGAATACATTGGTATGGAAAATCCTATAGGACAGACGTTGACAGACGTGGACGAATTTGGAAAACACAAATGGACAAGGACGATCATAGGAGTAGTTGACGATATCATTATGGAATCGCCCTATGAGCCGGTGATGCAAGCTATCTTCCTGCCGGACAATGGATCTTCAGCATTGCTTCATATTCGTATTGATCCTCAACTTGGGGCCGCAGAAGCACTACCAGTCATTGAGGCGTCATTGGGTAAGGTGGTACCATCGGCCCTTTTTGAATACAAGTTTGTCGATGAAGAATATGCTATCAAGTTCAGTGAGGAGCAGCTTGTCGGTAAGCTTTCCGGGATTTTCGCGGCACTGGCTATCTTCATTTCTTGTCTTGGCCTGTTTGGTCTTGCTTCTTTTGTAGCCGAGCAGCGAACGAAAGAAATCGGCATCCGGAAGATTATGGGCGCAAGCGTCTCGACCCTTTGGCGAATGCTCTCCAAAGACTTTGTGGTATTGGTATTGGTTTCCTGTTTGATTGCAGTGCCTTGCGGCTATTATCTGATGACTTCGTGGCTGGAGAAATACCAGTACAGGACGGAAGTATCGTGGTGGTTATTGATCTCTACGTGTATTGGCGCCGTGGTGATTACGATCCTTACTGTGAGCTATCAGTCTATCAGGGCCGCGATGATGAATCCGGTGAAGAGCCTTCGCTCTGAATGAGGTATAAGGTATATGGTATAGGGTATAAGGGACTTGAGTATTGATTGTTGATATATTGATTGTTGAGCGTTGAATTCGGAAGCAGTCGCGTTATAAAAACACTCAACAATCAATATGTCAACACTCCCGCCTGTCGTCGGGCAGGCAAGTATTGTGTGCAGCTAACTAGGAATTACTGATTTGCTTTAAGTTGCTCAACAATTTTTCGATATAGTTCTATTTCAATATCGTGGAAAAGACCATGGTCATTTTTGAAGTAGTAGTTTGACGAGAGTTTTACAATCACCATATCCATGTCCGGATCGACATAAATGAATTGAGTGTAGATACCTTGTGCGTTAAATTCATCTTTTGAACCGTAAGGTATCCACCATTGAAATCCATATCCTTCTTCATGATCTGCAGATGCTCTTTTGCCGGGCATCAAGTGGGGCGCATCCGGAGTAACTGATGCCCTCATCCAATCTTCGGGTACAATCTGGTTGCCTTGCCAGCGACCCGAGTCCAAAAACAACTGTCCTAATTTAGCATAATCGCGGGCGGTGACATTGAGTCCACCAATCGCAAATTCCATCCCTGCTTTATCAATGATCCAGTACGCCTCAGATTCGGCACCGACCTTTGACCATATCTTTTCATTCATGTAGTCGGTAATGGATTTGCCTGTGGCTTGCACCAGTATCATTCCCAATACCTGAGTGTCAATACTTACATACAAGTTGTAAGTACCGGGTGGGCGCGCCCGTTTTAACCGTTTGGCAAAATCGCGCATTGGCATGCCGAGTGCAAAGTAGCGTCCCATTACGTTTATATCAGAATAAAAATCCCCATAGTCTTCATTGAAGCCAACGCCTGAAGACATTTGCAATACGTCTTTGATCCTGACGCCTTCATAACCAGTATTGGCAAAGTCCGGCAAATATTCGGTTACGGTTTGTTCAATACTTTTGATTTTTCCTTCCTGAACGGCGATACCAATCAATGCAGATATCACAGATTTAGACATTGACCAGGAGATGTGATGATCAGCGGCCGTAAAGTTATTCGTAGTATTCATGTAAAATTGTGTGGTGTCGAACGATGAGCAGAGCATCGGTAAGCGTATAATCCAGGTAATTTTTCGTTTTTATGACAGAGTCACCGTAGCTGAACGTTTCGGGCAATGAAATGGGATGTGCAGCTAGGGGAAAGTGATAGGCAACATCCGGCTTTGGCACAGTAGATGTATTGAAAATGCTTTTTACATTCCTGAAGTTGTTTGAAATATGTGTTGGTTCAAAGAATGTGACCACTTTATAAATCTGGTAAGCCTCCTGACGGAAAAACAAAACAACTACCAGTGTCAACAAGATGATTAGACCCAAAAGGCCCGTTAGAATTTTTCGGATGATCTTCATATATTAAATTCCCCCTGATGTTCAAGCCGGATCGCCCATCGCATTCTTCATCATCTTCTTCATGAAGAACCGCCCGATAAAATTCGGGGGCCTGTAACCAAATTTTATCAACATGCGGGCTGGTTCAACGTAATCCTCCTTTGTTCTCATTGGTATCGTCTTTAGCCCGTCAACGTAACGGTTGAAAAAGCAAAAAGCCGCAGCAACGTAGACCGTGTCATGAATAGCCTCATCGCTTGCGCCAAGGTCACGCGCGGCCTGAAGATCTTCGTTCGTAACAGCACGGCCGCTTTTTTGAACTTTTCCCGCGATGTTGAGCAGGGCCCTCATCATGGGAGAAATAGCAGGTGTGACTGTGTTGTTTATGGCACAGCTCACGGTGTTTCCCTTGTCTTTGAGAAGTTCCGTGACAACAGCTCCATGGCTGTCAGCGCAGAAATTGCATTCGTTCAATGACGAAACGTACGTCGCAATCAATTCCCGCTCCGCCACGGTAAGAGGAGAAGGGCCGCGGAGTGCAGCCTGACCCAAATTGCCGATGCCTTTCGCGGTTGAACGTTTGTAGAAGATCAGTCCGACGATACCGGGAAGTTTGTCTTTAAGAGTGATGAATGACATAGGAGTGGATTTTGATAACCGTTTGTAAGGAACCGAAAATACAAATTAACCCGCACCCGGCAAGCCGCAGTCGCTATCGTTTATTAGTTATCGGCTGAAGTTCAAAAATCCGTATGAATCTATTCTTTATTCCCTGTTTTGAAAAATACGAATGACGGGACAGATTCGGTCTTCGACAGAACCGTCAACTCGTAGAGGATCGTTGATCATTGTTCATTGTTCATCGCCTTTGGGTATTGTAGCCTGTTGTGCGCTTAAGTCACTCTTAATGCGTGAGACGCTGTACTCTTCCAATAGCTCAAGTTCATCATTCATCCTCAGGAACTGTTTCTTGTCGAAATTATCAACAAGTGAGATGAAAAATTTCTCGCCTTGATCCGTTTGTCCAATGAGGTTAGATGTTTCCGGGTCTTCATAGACTGTGAAGGCCAGTCCATCACCCTCAACAAGCCCCACCGTATTGACCTCATCCGTCAGGAATTGGATCAATTCGCTGAAGTCATGAAATGAAATGTGCGTAGGCGGAATGGTTATCGTGAATTTCGGGGCACGTAGGAATCTAAATTCTTCAATTCTGAGTGTTTCATCATCTAATAGTACAAGCGTATCGATGATTTCTGCTTTGACTGTTTCCACATCTGTTCCCATAGTCAGTAAAAACTTACTACACCCGGAAAAGTTCAAAAATATTTTTCCTTTCGTCTTGTATTCATTATTAATGTCCCTGCCTATAAGACGGCTAAACAAGTACAGGAAGAATCCAACAAATTTTTTCATAACGTAAAAGAGATAGTTGTGCTGCTCATCGTTAAAGTTCAGGCCGTGAAGACCGTCCTGACGAACCCGCTCCAGTCACTATGATATGAGTGAAACGGAATGTCATAACGGCGTTTCCATTGATCATTGATCATTAAACAAATATGAACATAAAGTGGACCGGGCCATGCATTATACAAATTGTTGTGAGCCGCGGAATTGCGTCACCTTCGTTCCGAACGAACCCCATTAGGCGCGACGACTATAGTAAGCTCCTTGAAAAGAGGCACTCCATTGGTAAAATTACCTATTGGTTCATGGTACGTTGCACTGCCGTGACTATACGTTACGTAAAACTTACCGTCGACCGCCGTTTCTTCTTCCATATTCAAAAACTGCAACTGCGTTTCACCGCCGTCGAGGCGAGCGAACAGAATTTCAGATGCCTGGGTTGACGTGTAGACACGAATTGAGTCGATAGCCAAATCTGATCTATTCCTGATCTCCACCTGTACTCCTGTAGGGCTACAGGATATTGTCATAAACAGTAAAGTTAAAAGTGGGAAAATCTGCCTCATAGTTAGTCGAAACGGGTCACTGCCTGTCCGTAGCCCCGAGTTCTCGGGCGGAGGCGGGTCCCACGTTGCGGAACGAAATTAAGAAAACAAAACTTAAAATTTAATCACCCCAAGCTGGCATAAACATTCTGTTACCGGACCGGTATTCTCTTGTGGTTTGAGATCTAGTCGTTTAGGGAATCAATACCTTGCTCCTTAAGTTTTTCAAGGTGGTCTTTCATTAATTTAACTTGTTCCACTGGATGTCCTTGCCAATTGGTAACTTCTCCGACAACTTTAAAAGGATGTGTTGAACGATAAGCTTTTGTCGGATTACCTGGGAATTTTTTGTCCGTCAGATCAGGGTCATCTTCAATTGGTCCTGTTGGTTCAACTAAATAAATTCTTTCCAGTCCTTCGCCAAATGCAAGTTCGGCTCCCCAAATAGCAGCGTCCAATGTCGCAGTCAAAAAAATGTATTTGGCATTTTTTCTTTGTCCATAGTTCGAGTTGAAACCAACTTCGATTAGGTCGCCAGCTTTTAAGTCACTCCTTGTGCCGTGAAAATAGGTCTGAGCAAAAGGTGTCGCGCCTTGTCCGATTAATTTGCCTTTGTCTTGCTCCATATCCATGTTTTACTATTTCTTCGTTTGCGTTAATCGACCTAAGTTATGTTAAATCGTTACTTTTTAAATTTTCCGAAAACAGGCTGTCCGGGCATAACACTTTTTACAGTTTTTCCATTCATTAACACAAACGTACCGTTCACCATTACATACTCAATACCTGCCGAAAATTCCAAACCTTTTTCAAATGTTGCTTTGTCAATTATTGTGTTAGGATTAAAGATGGTTATGTCCGCATCGGCACCAACTTGTATCCGTCCTTTAAATCGCATCATGGGAGCAATATTTTCCAGGCGTTTTGCAGGAAGCAGCGTCATCTTTTCAAGAGCTGTATTCAGGTCAATTGCTTTTTCTTCTCGTACATATTTACCCAATACTCTTGAAAATGTTCCGGCCGTTCTTGGATGTGCCAGAGGTGCGTAAGGCATACCATCAGAAGCAATCATGACACCAGGTGCAGTAATACCAGCTCTTATCCATTCAGGTTTCATCATGTGCATGATAACGATTCCACCTGCCTTGCGATAGGTATCAAATGTTTCCTTTGTAAGTCGTTCACCAGTCGCAACCCATTGCAAGTCTTCATAGCTTATACCTAGTCTCTGTTGCCAGCCTTCGGTAAACATAGCACTTTGAAGCCGTGTTGAGGCTGCCGTATAGGAGTATAATTCCGTACTGATGTCAAAGTTATTTTGCTTTGCTGCATTTACCATTTCAAGTGCCATTTGAATACTACCCAACGACATACTGTTGATATGAACAATATGCAGGGGCGCATGAGTGAGCATTGCATCGGCTATTACTTCTTGTATCGAAATGATGTCAGGTTGTCTCACATGAGTAAACACCAGGGTGTTTAATGCACCTGCTAATTTGAATACCTGATACATTTCCTCAGGTTTTGTACTGGGTAGGTATCCGATAGGAACACCTATTCCGATTCCGCCTTCATCCAGCGATGTTTTGATGTTTTCAAGAACGGCACTCATTTGATTGCTTTCGATGCCCATGGTGTAGGTATGCTGAATTCGATCCTGCATAGTGGCAAGACCAGACTGCCCATTATTACTCATCTCGAGTAATTCATTCAACACCTTTTCATCTTTGTTTATCGCCTTAAATCGTTCATAAGGCCAGCATACACTGGCGCCATAGTTTATTAACGCCCGCGACTGTCGTGAAGCATACCATTCTTTTAAATTCTCGATTCCCCATTCAAGTTCTAAAGCGGTCGTAATTCCATCGTGCAATTGGTATTCCTGCTCCACATTGCTTCTTCCATGAACATGTAAATCAATAAATCCTGGTGCAACCACCAGTCCGCTCACATCTACTATCTTCTTACCCTTCAGTGATTGGGAACTAATTTGTGCTATCCGGTTATTCAAAATTCCTACGTACCTGATTCCATCTAACTTTGTTTCGGGGTCAATGACTCGACCTCCGACTAACACAATGTCAAATTGAATGTCAGTTTGTGCTATCGTGACATTACTTAAATAAAGTGTCAGAAAAAGAAAAAATAAACCTTTAAGAGATTTCAGTGTCATAATTTATTTTTTGGAAATGGATGTCGAGTCAGTTTCTGCCAACGCTTGTTCATGAGAAGTGGCGTGCCCAGGAGTGATTAATGTTATACTTGAGACCTTGTCTTTACACAGGAAGCCCGTATTCTTTTCGCAATTTAATTATCCGTTCTTCTCCCGCCACTTCGGCCAGCAACGGAGAGTTATAGGAATACAAGGATAGAATTGATTTTTGTCTCATACTTTCTTCATAGCATTCGTAGAATTTTTCTTTATTCCCAATCGCCAGGTATAATAATGCGAGAAAATGATGGAGGGACGGCGCCCCCGGTCTTTTTTGGTTTTCTTCCAGTTTTAAGATAAACGCATGAGCTTTTGCTGATTGTCCTGATTTGGCAAAAGCATAACCAAGAAAAGCAATCACATAGTTGAAGTCTGGAGTTTGCTCATAGATTGGTGTCAACATTTCAATCGTTGTGATCCAGTCACCCCGAAAACCTATCACAAAGGATTTAAAGGCTGCAGCATAACCATTATTCGGATCAATGGCTAACGCCTCATTGCAATAATCAATGGCTACATCGAATTTACCCGCCAGGAAACAGATTTCACCGGCTGTTCCGAGCGTCATTCCTCCCATGGGATCAAGCTGGTACGCATTCCGTAAAGGTTCCTCAATGAGGTCCCCCCGTAGCATTGCCAGACGGAAACGGGCCAGGGAAAGATGGGCCATTACAAGATTGTGATTTAACTCGACAGCCTTTTCCAGGTAATGCTCCGCTTTTTCCATGTCCCACTCAAAATAGAATGCATTCATCCCGGCTGTCAATTGCGACCAGGCGTTCATGGGTTCAATCTGCATAGCCCTTGCTGTTGCCTCACCGCAAATACGAGCGGCTTCCTCTACAGTGATCACGCCCGCATCAGCAAAAAAGGCATTCAATTCAACTATGTTGAAATTGGGATCAACAAAGTTGGGTTCAAGAGTTATTGCTTCATAAAAACATTGCATCGCTTTCATGGCAACCTCCAGGCTTTGAACATTCCTGTAATGGATGCCCTGCATGTATTTCTTGTAAGCCTCCATATTTTCCGTTGGTACGTTCACCAATGTTTTCTCATGATCGGAAGCAGACAGGTTTTTACGGAGTTTGTTAGCAATGCTTCTTGAAATATCATCCTGTAATTCAAAGATGTCCTCGAAATTGCGGTCATAGGATTCACTCCACACATGATAGCCATCCGCTGCATTGATCAACTGGGCGGTGATACGAACTTTGTTACCAACTTTGCGGACACTGCCTTCGAGTATTTTTCGCACATTCAGCTTCGCCGCAATCTCACGAACATCCCCGGTTTTTCCTTTGAAAGCAAAAGAAGACGTTCTGGAAATCACCTGCAACCCTTCAATTTTTGCCAGCACATTCAATAATTCTTCTGTAATGCCATCACAAAAGAATTCATTCTCCGGATCCGAGCTTAAGGATGCAAAGGGAAGGACAGCAATTGAATTCATTATTTGCGTCACTTTTCCCCTCACTGCATCCCTTGAAGGTGTCACGAGACCGGGACTGGAAACAGCATACACCTGCATCGGTTGTTTTACATTCTTCAATTCAAAATACCCAAGAGATTTTGCTTCGATCCCCTGGTTAGTGATCTCTGTATAAAGTTTTTCTGAAATAAAAACAGCACCGGGAACAGCGAGTGATTCAATCCGGGAAGCGATGTTTACACTATCGCCATAGATACCGTTATCGTCAAACATCACATCACCGGTATGAATGCCGATCCGCATGTCAATTTTATTCTGCCTGTTGACCGTTTGAATTTCTGTTGCTGATCTTACTGCGTTGATAGCACTATTGAAAACCGAAAGTGTTCCATCGCCATAATGTTGTAGCAACTTACCCCCATACTTTGCCAATGCAGTATCCAGGTTTTTTCTTGTCCTGTCTCTTTGCTCAACGGCAAGTTGTTCGTTCTCCTGCATCAACGCCGTATACCCGACTATATCGGTAAACATAATTGCGGCGAGTTGACGGGATTGAGGCATATTATTATGCCGGGTAAATTATAAATAAATGGTATCTAATAATTATTTCCTACGCTTTTTTATTACCATTCTAACATAGGAGTGGATTTTATTAACTGTTTGCAGGGAAACGAAACTACAAATTAACCCGAACCCTGGCAATGACATATGCACGATGTTGGCAGTAGTAGAGTTCAAAGGCTCCTCAATACTGTCCGTGTCCAATCCTTATCGTTCTCGTCAACTATGATTGTTCTAAAATCGAATCTCTCTCCTTCAATTCTAAGTCCGGGTGAATCGTCAACATGAACATCAATACCAAATGCGGGCGGGTACTTTGAAGTTCTAGTCTTGTTTTCCCTTAATTCTCTGTCGTGTAGTTGTTGATTTATTACTTTGTCAACCGGAATACCGTATAAGTAAAATGTCAACCTGGTCCTTGCAGCCGGACGAAATGATGTCGTGTATATGTAAATAGAATGTCCGTTAGACCTCAATTCCCTAAACAAGTGCACTGTCCCATATCTTATTTTCTCAAGGCCAGTCAGCCGTTGAATAAACGTCTGCTTCTCAGTCCCAAAAGTTTTTGTTCCGGGAATTAAGGTGTCGTCTAAGTCAAATGAAATGATCATAGTCTTCTTTGTCCAACACTATTGCTGCCAATGTTTCGTACATATGTCGTGCGCTTACAAGAATAAAATTGATCTCCTTCCTACGTCATTGCATTTCAATATTTCTATTTCTTAAAAACGACCGCTGCCTTATTCACTTGCAGACTTGAATTTTCAGTGGCAACTAAAATACCTTTAAACGTGTATTTTCCATCCTCTTCAATCTTATAATCTGAATTCTTACCGGAAAAACTCCAGTCGGTTTTACCCATCACAGTTGTTTTAACTTCACCTATGGTAATCTTCTTTTCCGTGGGATCAACTTCAAATCCACCCAGTTTTTTCCCGTCTTTCCACATTTCCACCCTAAATCTCAAGGCAACATCTCCCTCGTATTCGATATCCATATCAGACCATATCCCAATTTCGTCATCCTTCTTGAGGTCTAAAGTCGTTTCTTTAATAACAAGATTTCCCTCCGTACTTAGTTGATTAATTTCGAGTCTGCCTACTTCTTTTCCAATCAGGGCATCACATCCTGCTAAAACAAGTGACATTGCCAAAAACTTCAATAGGATTTTCATTCGTTGTTATTTTTTATTTTTTAAACGGGCTGTGCGCAATGCGTGTGTCTCGGTCGTATGGCTATATTCAAATGGCCTTCTGGGCCTTGTATCGCAAAGCTATATAAAGTCCGTCAATGCGTAGGTCCATCGCGTTAGGAAAGCCCTCAGGCAAATTGCGAAACAATTCTCACCTGCCCCCTGATCGCAACATCTCGATCACTAATGATCGAAACAGGCATCTCAATACTCAATGCCTGCATGGCCATCTTGTAATGATCACCCATGCCTGAACTTACAACTACAATCCTTTCCATCTTCTGTCGTGAAAGTTCCTGAACCTCATTCCCTATCAGCAGACCACTAAGGTAACCTCTGTTGTCATCCGGCTCTTTATTGTCCAGGAGAAACCGGCTACGTACATGGAACAGTTGATGCAGAAGATTTGAATTCACACTATCCTTCACACCGGCAACAAAACCTTCCATGTTTATGCCGTCGGCGATGTCGCCTAGCGATTGCGTGAGTGTACTGTTCTTTGTTAGCAAGGCAAAGATCTCACCCGTCATGTATGTTCTGAAGTCGTTACCAAAACCACCCTTAACACCTATGTGCTTTGAATGTGTGCCGGGAAAAATGTAAAGGGTGTCAGCAGTTGAATCGTCCTCGACAGCCCCCACCAGTTGCGTCTCCTCCCCTCGCATGACATCTGCATTTGAACAAACGCCCGAAATAACAAACACATCGTGACTAAAATCTTTCGAGGCCTCTACCCTTTCAACTTTCAGATCCGATCCATCGGTTTTAAAAGGCAATTGTTTGTAAGGTAACTGGATCATACCTAACGTCGACGAAGCCATACCCGAAAGAATCACGGGAACTCCCGACAAAGAATTATTTTGTTTTTTTTCAAGCATCGTTACTGCGGACGCTATCACGGACGCGTAGAAAAGAAAACGGCTTTGTCCCTTCCCTTCCTCCTGCCACTTCAGATTTGTGGATGCTATCCCCTGACTATTTTGCACCTCTGCAAGGGTCTTAAGGGTTGCTGTTTCCACCAGCTTGAGCCTGAAAGAAGAAGTGCCCCAATCGCAACTAAGGAAATGTTTCATCTTCATTTAAGGTATAGGGTATAAGGTATAAGGTATATGGTATATGGTATATGGGCATAGGAAGATTAGTGTGGAGTGTGGTTAGGGCGTACCCCGAGTTTTTATCGCAGAGGAACGCGGAGTGAACCCACCAACCTTCGCTGCGCTTCGGCTGGCAAAGCGCAGAGGGCCGCAGAATAAACAGTGGTTGGCATTCTCTGCGTTTTCTGCGAGCATTCTTCTGCGTACTCTGCGGGCAAAATACTCACGGTTCTATAACATGCACCCTATCAATCCCGCACGACCTCACCACTAACTATTCCCCTAAGGGGTCAGGGGTTGTTAATGCAACGACACCTCATCAACGTATATCCCCGGCTTCGTATCCTTGCCATACTCGTAGCCGGAAGGGAGCACATTTGAGTTCTTTGCCTTGAGACGGACGTATCTCAAAGACTGTTCGGGAAAGTTTATCGTGATCAATCCTTTTGCTGTTGGACGTTTGTCCTTTGAAGATGGAGTCGAGAATTTACCAAGTTTCGACATGTTATCCTTATCATTTCCACCCCATACTTCGACATATTCGGGCGCCAACGCTCCCCTTTGTACATCTTCCAGAAAGCTTAAGCTCACCTGAGACAACTTCCTGGCGTTGTCAAATTGAAAAAGCGCCTGATGATCCCTATTCACAAAACCGAGGTATGCCTTCTCATCCTTATTGAGATCCGCTGACTTCCCATCCACCAACGTGGTATCCATTTTACCAGCATGCTTAGGATCCGGTTTGGTTTCCAGTATTAAGCGATCGGGTTTTATGCCCACCTTTAATAAAGGAAACACGACAACTTTACTATCAATCCACCCTTCCATTGTTGCCTTAATCTTAAACTCGGTAGTCTTCTTTATCTGGAATGGTTCTGTGTAAAGAGTTGAACCAGACGTAGGCTCGCTACCATCCACTGTATAGTAGTATTTTACTTTTCCGCGCGATGGTTTGACTTCCACGGAAGCGTACTCACGGAAAAATGTACTGTCGATTTTGACTTTGGGCGACGTGAGTTGTGCACTGTATAGGGAATCTGTCAGATCGAATTGAATACTATACACCGCAAGTTCCGGACGGGATTTTCTTACCGACTCAACAGTATCTTCCGACACCGTTGTGTTATAGACGTAAAGCTTCTTAAGGTTTTTCCAACCACTAACCTCTTCGAGCGTTTTACCGCTCACTTTTGTTCCTGAAATGTTTAGAACATCGAGATAACGCAGGTCTTTTAAATATTTTATGCCCTCGTCACCAATCGCTATATTCTGAAGATGTAATTTTTGGACGTGCGGGAATTGTTTCAGGTTCTTGAGATCATCGTCCTTTACATTGGAATTTCCGATGTCGATGGATACAACCTGATTTCTGACATCTTTAAGCTCTTCGAGATCCTTATCGGAAAAATCCTTTTTACTTCCGAGAAACACTGCTACATACGGCTTAGTGGCCGAGATCTGCTGAACTGTTCGGTAAGGGTTGTTTAATGCTTTTATTTCCTCCTGATCCACAAAAGGAATATCAAGGAGGTCTATGCCCTTCTTTGGTTGAAACCTGGATTGCATAATGGTTTCAATGCTATCAACCTTTGGAAGGCTCACGTACTTCTCATTGTCCTTTGCTCCATTATTGATCCACCATCCTATTAGTTTAATTTCTTCCCGATCCAATTGTAGTTTCTCCTTGGGCGGCATGTGTAAGGAGTCGCTCATTGGTAGAACGACGTATTTATACAGCAGACTTTTCTGTGCATTGCCGGCAACCACTGCGTCGCCAGTCTCTCCGCCATTAAGTATACCTTCGTAGTCAGTTAGTATCAGGTCGTTCTTTGCTCTGTTTGCATTGTGACAATTCAAACACTTTTCATTAAGTATCGGTTGTATGACATCCCTGAACACGATGGCGCTATCGGCATGTTCGATAGAAACAAGTCTTAACTGCCTGTGATTTCTGATTGGTTCCGTGAGAAATCCTTTTCCGTGGGTAACTTCTGATCCCAGGTGACCAGCAACGATCAAGATGACAGAGCTCACTCCAAGAACAGTGTAGTAGTATTTGACCCAAGGCTTTTCCTTCAGCCAGACTATCAGGATCGCCAGTATAGACACGACTGTACCTGTCCATTTATGTTGATTTATTTCGTCACCCAGGTAAGAACCCTCTTTGTAAAGAAAAAAACCGAACAAGGCTGTCAACGCAGCACTTATCGCGAACAGATAAAAGATGTATGAGGTAATTTTTTCAGCTGCAGGATGCTGAAAACTTTTTTGTCTGGTGAGTACCTCAAGAAGAATACCAACGAACAACAATACAAGTGGAAAATGCAGCACCAATGGATGCATCCTCCCGGTAACCTGTAAAAAGACGGGCAGCTGTACCTTGTCCTCCACGAGTAGTAAGAAGATCAAGAGGACATTTAAAAAATAAAGGAGGTTTAGAGTAATCTGTCTGACTTGAAACATCCGGGAAACTTCACATTAATAAAAAAATTAAATGAGGGGCCTTTACCAGCGAAAGGTCATAATCAAAAATGATCGTTTTAAGCTGACAATATTTATATGACATGACACTTAGGCGAGGATACCCTTTACGACATGACCGCTTACATCCGTAAGCCGGTAACGCCTGCCCTGGTGTTTGAATATTAGTTTTTCATGATCATATCCGAACAGATTCAGGATGGTGGCCTGAAAGTCATGGACATGGACAGGATCTTTTATAATGTTGTATCCTAATTCATCTGTTTCACCATAAACGATTCCAGGTTTTACTCCACCGCCGGCCATCCATATGCTAAAGCAACGGGGATGATGGTCGCGACCAAAATTATCCTGCTTAAAGTTTCCCTGACAATAATTTGTGCGTCCAAATTCACCACCCCAGATCACTAACGTTTCATCCAGCATGCCGCGGTTTTTAAGATCCTGTATCAAAGCAGCCGACGCCTGATCAACATTTTTTGTAAAGTGCCTGGTTCTTGCCGGAAGATCTGAGTGAGCATCCCATCCCATGTGATAAAGTTGGATGAAACGCACACCTCTTTCGGAAAGACGCCTTGCGAGCAGACAATTTGCTGCGAAGGTGCCTGGCTGAAGTGAATCAGCACCATATAATTTGAAAGAGCTTTCAGGCTCGTCAGAAAAATTCATGACGTCAGGAACCGAAGTTTGCATCCGGTAGGCCATCTCATACTGTGCAATTCGCGCATTTATTTCAGGATCACCAAACTCTTCTTCCTGGATGCGGTTAAGCGACGCAACATGTTCAAGCATTTTTCCGCGGCTCACCTTATCGGTACCTGGAGGATTCTGAAGATACAACACCGGATCATGTCCTGATTGCAGGGTTATGCCCTGATGTATTGAATCAAGGAAACCGTTGCTCCAATTGCGCGACGCAAGAGGCTGAATGTCTCCCTCGCCACGGGATAACAACACACAAAAAGCCGGCAAATTTTTATTTTCACTACCGAGTCCATAGCTCAACCACGATCCCATGCATGGTCTGCCAGGCTGTTGATTTCCCGTTTGAAAGAATGAAACTGCAGGATCATGATTGATCGCTTCTGTATGCATACTGCGGATGATGCAGATGTCGTCTACAATTTTGGAAGTGAACGGCAGAAGTTCACCCAGCCATGCCCCGCTTTTTCCGTGTTGATGAAAATCAGAAAAAGAACCGATCAGCGGAAATGACTTTTGCGAAGCCGTCATTCCTGTGAGCCGTTGTCCATTGCGTACAGAAGGAGGCAATTCCTCGCCCTGCATTTTTCTAAGCAACGGTTTATAATCAAAAAGTTCTAGTTGGGATGGAGCACCACTCTGAAAAAGATAGATTACTCTTTTTGCTTTCGGCGCAAAGTGAGTAACACCAAATGGCAATGCATCATCCTCATCGTTTTTACCTTTGAACAAATCCGGCACTAACAGCGAGCCAAGTGCAAGGCTTCCAATTCCAACACTTGCACTGGAGAGGAACGTGCGGCGATTTATGTTCAGAGCGCGTCGTAAGAATTCGTTTGACATAAGCGTTTGCTTTAAGATTTACTGATGGCCTCGTCCAAATTATAAATGATAGTTACCACGTGCATCATAGCAGCACATTCAAGGATGTCCAGTTTGTCATTCTGTGGATAAGCTCCCACATGCAGAAACTTCTTGGCTTCCTCAGGGTTAGCATTAAATCGGTCGTACTCCTCTTTATAACCCTGCAACAATATTTCGACCTCGTGGCTCTCCGGGTTTCGGCTTACAATTTTTCTAAACGCCACCCTAACTTTTTCTTCAAGTGAAAGATTTTCCTGTTCGATCAATTTTGAACCAAGCACACGTGCCGCTTCCAACATTTGCGGATCATTCAACAGGTTGAGGGCCTGAAGCGGCGTGCTCGTACGGACCCTGCGCACCTCACAAAATTCTTTCATGGGCGAATCAAAGATCAGCATCGAGGGTGGAGGGATAGTTTTTCGCCAATAGGTGTACAAACTTCGACGGTAGAGTTTTTCACCAATGTCTGTGATATAGCTTGGTTCACCCCTTCCTTTAATTCCGACGGCTATTGCTTCCCATAGCCCTTCCGGTTGATATGGCTTTACGCTCGGTCCACCTAATTCGGAGACCAACAGGCCGCTTGAGAATAAAATGTTATCTCTTATCATTTCGGAATTAAGACGATAACGTGAACTTCTCGCGAGGTAAACATTATCCGGATCTTTTTCCCGGAGCTTCTTGGTGGTAGCGGATGACTGTCGATAGGTCGACGACATCACCATCATTTTTAATAAATATTTTATGTCCCATCCTTTTTCCCTGAACTCCACCGAGAGGTAGTCCAAAAGTTCGGGATGGGAAGGAAGCCGTCCCTGATTTCCAAAATCATCCGATGTAGCCACTATACCCCGACCAAACATTTCCTGCCAGAATCTATTTACGATCACCCGTGCCGTTAATGGATTCTCCGGCGCAAACAACCATTTCGACAGACCCAGTCGATTCGTACCAAACTTGAGGGAGTCGTAAGGCATTATCGCACCCGGCGCGTGGGATGAAACTTCTGTCTTAGTAGGCGCATCATATACACCCCTTTCTAACACGAAAGTCTTCCGTGGCTGATCATCGCCCATCACCATCACTTTCACTGTATCCTTGGGTCCGATCGTTTTACTGTTAATGAATTTCAAAATTCCATTCACCTCGGTTTGAGTGATCTTAATATTTGGTTTTGGAAGTTCTCCATAATTAATGAGTCCCTTTTCTTTGGCTTGATTGAAGAAGGAATACATCGAATAAAAATCCTTTTGCGAAATGGGATCATATTTATGATCATGGCATCGGCTACATTCTACGCTGATTCCGAGAAATGCTTTACCGAACGTGTTCGTTCGATCCACAACATATTCAGTGCGATATTCTTCCGGAATGACGCCTCCCTCCTGCGTTATTTTGTGATTGCGATTAAAGCCGGTGGCAAGGATTTGTTCAAGCGTTGCGTTCGGCAACAGGTCACCCGCGAGCTGCCAGGTAACAAACTGATCATAGGGTAAGTTTTTATTGAACGCATGTATTACCCAGTCGCGCCACGGCCACATTACCCTGGGCAAATCATCCTGATAGCCATGCGAATCTCCATAACGACTTACGTCCAGCCAATAGTTGGCCCATCGTTCGCCATATGCTGTCGAAGCCAACATTTCATCAACTACCTTTTCGTATGCATCCGGTGATTCATCCTTTAAGAATTTATCAACTTGGTCCAGCGGTGGGGGAAGTCCCGTGAGGTCGAAGCTTACGCGGCGAATCAATCTCTCCTTATCGGCTTCTTCGCTTGGCTTCATATTCATTTCATGCAGTTTGGCCAACACAAAATTGTCAATTGCATTTACACCCCAATCGTCCGTCTCGGGCACCTCTGGCTTTGAGGGAGGAATAAATGCCCAATGTTTCTTGTATTCAGCTCCTTGCTCAATCCATTTTTTTAAAATGTTTTTCTCCTGTTCCGTGAGCACAAGGTTGGATTCCTGTGGGGGCATGTGGAATAGAGGGTCTTCGGAAAATATTCGTTTTATCAGATAACTTTCTTCGGCGTTTCCCTTCACGATCGCGAAATGATGCGGATCCGATTTTAGTGCCTTAAAGGCTCCTTCTTCAGTGTCCAGGCGGAATTCGGCCTGGCGCTTTTTTACATCGGGTCCGTGACAGGCAAAGCACTTATCCGAAAGTATTGGCTTTACGTGGTAGTTAAAGTCAACTTTCCCTTTACTCATCGCCAAGCCGCCCGCATCGCCGGCATTCTTGTCTGAACATGCTTGCCAGATAACAGAGCTTAGCAGGATTGAAATGGCCACAAGACTTAAAACCTTCATCACGATTTTTATTTATCTCTCATTAACTTAAGCCTACTAATTTAGCAAAAAGAGCCCTAATAAAACGGAAAGAAGCTATGGAGGTCCATATAAAAGTACTGAACGGAGAATTGTCCATTCAAACAGAGGAAAAATCCATTTCAAAAGAAGCTAAATGTTAATAAACCGCATCATTTGCCAAGGAAAATTGACACTGATCGGCCTTCTTGTGGTGGCTACAATCGCCACGTCCAAAGCAGGCGAAACGTCTCCCTTCTACACCAAAAAAGAATTGCTCGCGCAACTCATCAAGTTAAATGACGAAAGCATACCGGTAGCCTTGAAAAGGCAATGGTCCGAAAAAACCAATCCCTATTATGGGGCTGTTTACGATGGAGATAGTATCCTGTCTCCCATCGGGACAGCGGGCCTGATTCAAACCCTGATGTGCAGTTATGTCTCGCGTGATTCCAAATATTATAAGTCGAAGGAATTGCTTGGACGAATGACACTGGCGGCAAGGGCATTACTTAACCTGCAACACCCCGATGGTACAATAGATCTTTTATCGACCAATTATCATTCCACACCCGACCTGGGATTTACTATCTATCCTTTGGCTTTATCTTATTCAATCTTATTACAACACAAGCAACTAAACTTTCAAGACCTTCCAGTTCTGATGAAGGAATATCTCCTTAAGGCAGGAAATGCTCTTTCGGTCGGCGGCATTCACACTCCTAATCACCGGTGGGTAGTATCCGGTGCGCTCGCCTGGCTTAATCATTTTTTTCCAAACCCGATCTATCGCGCAAGAATAGAACAGTGGCTCGCTGAGAGAATCGATCTCGATCCTGATGGTCAGTATCAGGAGCGAAGTACGGCGATTTACACTCCGATAAGTAACAGAACTCTGTTGGACATTGCGAGAAAAATGAAAGTTGATTCATTATATGATGTCATCCGAAAGAATCTTAACATGACATTCTATTTTGTCCATTCAAACGGCGAAATCGCGACTGAGTCTTCCATCCGGCAGGACAAATACGTTAAGAGCAACATGTATGCCTACTACCTTGCTTATAACTATATGGCGCTTATGGATAAGGATAGTCGCTATTCCGGAATGGTAAATTATATTCAAAACACGGTTAAGGTCGATCAGCTTGGTTACATGCTTCCACACTTTCTCGAAGATCCAACATTATTGGAGGACCTTCCAGAACCTACACCGATACCAACTAGTTATCATAAGTATTTTGAGTACTCAGATATAGTAAGAATAAGGGAAGGCAATGTTGACATGTCGATCATCCTGAACAATCCGACATTCTTTAATTACTTCAAAGGCGATGCTGCATTAGAATCTGTTCGGCTGTCGTCTGCATTTTTTGGCAAGGGACAATTTGAAAGCGTTGGGATTGAAAAGGAAGGCGATAGTTACATCCTCTCCTCCATTGTGCATGGACCGTATTATCAGCCGTTACCTAAACATAGGATACCGGATAGTGTAGAAACGTGGAGGAGTGTTCCAAGAGTCGAACGCGACCAGTCGGAAATTCAAACTTTATCTACAAAAATCTATGTTACACCGGACCACGGAAAAGTACGGATAAGAGTATTGGTCGATGGTCCTGAGAATTTGCCTGTTTCATTAGAACTTGGTTTTCGAACCGGTGGAAAGTTAGAAAATGTTATTCCGAAAAAAGGAATCAAGGATACTTACCTGATAGCTGATGGAGAATTCGCGACGTACCGAAACGGTGATGACAAGATAAAAATCGGTCCGGGTACTGGCGCGCACAAATGGACGCAGCTAAGAGGTGCGTTACCGAAGGTGCAGGCTGAGTGTTTATACTTTACGAAGTATGCTCCGTGCGAGTTTGAGTTTACGATTGAATAGATGCGGTCATAAAATTTCACCGCAAAGACGCTAGGGCCGCAAGGGGTCGCAAGGAATCCCCGTTCAGCGACTGTCATCCTGAGCGCTTGCTCTTTATCAAACAACTACGACAAAGGAATGGGTCTTGCAAAATACATTGATACTGGTGAACCATCACGTGAAGGAACCGCTGGAGCCTTGACGAGATTGCAAAGAACAAGACTCGTACTTAGCGTTTGACAGTTCCTTCGCGAGAGTGCGGGTAGTACTAATCGATCGTGTGCCTCCATTTCGCGAGAGAATGTTTTAATAAAGGGAGAAGACGCGCTGGAAGACAGATAAAAAAGGTGTGGCTCAGGCTGATTCTAATAAAGAAAAGACTAAAATTCATATCTTAGATATCACTATGCCACTCAACCGGAATTTCTATTCATTTGCGGTCTTTCTTTCAGCGCTATACGCTGTCATCACCTTGCTACAGGGAATTATTTATTTCCTGCTGGGCCAACAAGCTTATGCTTTGGGGGCATTTTTCTACTGGTACCTTTTTAGCCATGGCGTATTCCTGCTTGGGAGTGTGATATTTCTTAGATATTTCCATGTCAAAACATTTTATCTCGCATTTTGGACAATCTTAATTGTCACGATTACGACTCTTGTTCAATTCAGTATAGGAGTCGGTGCGTTCCTGGGCGCGAGAGAGTTGATGAGTTATTATATAGGTGCCAACGTGATGGTGCTCGGAGCGAATATCGTCTTTGGATTGGCGCTGATATTCTCCGATGCAGGAAAAAGGTATTGGTTAAAATTGTCCGGCATCTATTTCCTCGTGATTGGGATAGTTCTTATGGCCGCTGTAATCTGGTACCTTAACTCCATAGACCAGAACCTTTTGACACTTCAACAAGTTTACAAATGGGCTTCATTGATAGGTTGGATAGGTCCTGTTCTTATGATGATGAATCTCTTAAGCGAGCAGAAGCAGTTGCGTCCAGAAGACGAAGAGTCCGTGCCATCAAAGAAATTGGAGGGTCTAATAGCAATCACACGAGTGTTCGCTGTGTTTGCAACGCTTTTTTTTGTATTAAAACTTACTGGTGAGACTGTCGGAAAAATATCCTGGGAACGAAATCTCGAACAAAAAGAAAAGGAATGGGACAAGGTATGGGCAGCCCGGACGTTTGTAGCTACAAACGGGGCCACACTTAAGTATCAATTAATAAAACCAATAGACTTCGATCCTAACAAGAAGTATCCAATGGTGGTATGTCTGCCGTATAGTGGAGGGGTTGAAGGCGCACCACCCGCGAAATTGTTATTGACTGAAATAAACAGGAAAAAATACCCGTCGTTTCTTTTTGTTCCCTTCTGCCCGAACGGGACCGGCTGGGGCGGCATTCCAAATTATCCAACAATGGATACACTGGTTTTTGAAAGTATTGAAGCCGTAGAAAGAGAGTTTAAGGAAATAGACGCGAATAGAATTTACGTGTCCGGCGTTTCGAGAGGTGGGTATGGATCATGGCATTTTATTTCGTTGCGACCTGACCTGTTTGCCGCGGCTATGCCTGTGTGTGGTGGCGGTGACCCAAAGCTGCTGTCTTCTGACATTATTGATGTAGACGTTTGGGCGTTCCATGGAGAGAATGATATCAATGTTCCCGTGAGCGGTTCAAGAGATATGATAGCAGCAATCAAAAAATCGGGTGGAAATCCAAAATACACCGAGTTTGAAGGAGCCGGTCACGATATCTGGGGTTACATTACAAAAACACCCGGCGTACTGGATTGGCTGTTTGAGCAGGAGCGTGAGTAACCATCATTTAGCTGTCATCCAGAGCGCTTGCTCTTTATCATACAACTACGCCAATGGAATGGGTCTTGCGAAAATGTATAGATGCTGGTGAACCCTCACGCGAAGGAACTGCCGGATCCTTGCAGATGTTCAGTATTTTTTCAATAGATCGCCGCTCAGATCATTCCAGTTGGGATTGATTTTCTTAATCAACCCCTCCTTCCACTTTCGCGATTTACCTTTGATGAATTTTTCCCTTTGAATAGCTTTTGCGATTTGATCGAATCCTTCAAAGTACACAAGCTTATTAAGATTATAGCGAGAGGTGAAACTCCGATGATCTACATGATGACAGCTAGAGAAATGATCACTCATGCCGCAGCGACTTTACCGGATCAGCAGCCGCTGTTCGATAGGATTGAATACTTACTATCACAACCGTGATGAACAAAAGCAAAATTCCAGGTAAAGCGAACATCCACCAATCGAGGTTGATGTGGTAGACAAAATTTGCAAGCCAGCCGTTAACAAAATAATACGCTAATGGAAAGGCTACGACAAACGATATAATCATCAACCGGGCATATTCTTTTGAAAACATCATTAGAAGTCCTGTCACCGTTGCACCGAGTACCTTGCGGATACCGATCTCCTTATTTCGTCTGGAAACATTTAGTGACACAAGACCAAGCACTCCGGTCATCACGATGATCAGCATCAACACCGAAGCAACGGATGACGCTTTCTTCAGCTGAAGTTCCGTAGCATACAAAGCCTGAAGCCGTTCATCGGCAAAGTAGTAACTGAAGGCCTCGCCAGGGAAAACTTTCTTCCAAAGGCGTTCAACTTCTTCAACCGACGCAGCCGGGTTTCCAGCTTCTAGGCGGAATGAAAAAAATCTGTAGCTGGTGAAGTCCCGGTTATGCATGAATATCACTGGCTTCACTGCCTCGTGCATCGACTCATAATTGAAATCGTCTACAATGCCTGCGACAGTAAAATCAGAACCATCAGAACCTTCTATTTTAAGCTTGTCGCCAACATTCACACGTAAGGCATCACTCGCTGATTTATTCAACACAAGGTTTCGTGTAACCCAGGTGCCTTTGTCGGGGAACAGAAAATCGCCTTCCAACAATTTTAATTCATACACCTCATCGTAGCTTTCATCCGCGCCGGTAATGTGAATCTTCACACCAGATTCAATAGACGAACCTGATTTATGAATCGTATTTTCAAATCCGCCAATACCCCAGCCGGGAGCACCCCACGAAAGGGTTACCGATCGTATCCTGGCTGATTGTTGAAATTCTGCCTTGGCAGCATCCATCTTCTGAAATCCCTGCTCATTCCAGATCCTTGGGACAGAGTTGACAATCATTACATGAGATTGATTGTATCCCAAATCGCGGCTCAAAAAATAATTTACCTGCCTTGACAGAACAATGGCCCCGATAAATATAAAGGTGGTGATGATAAATTGTGTGGCCATTAGCACTCGCGAAAAGCTTACCGTTCCCTGTACGGCTCTTGATTTACCCTTGAGAGAATCCATCGGCCGTCCAGCTGCCTGAAACAGGGAAGGATATGCGCCAGCCAACAATCCAATGAGAAAGGTACAGGCAACAATACTTATCCAAAAGATTGGTTTGAATTCTGTGATTGATGGCAAAGATGCATTCAAGAGCGAGCTGAAAGATGTATGAAGTAATTGATATACCACTAATGAAAGTACTCCCGATAGGATTGAAAGCACAATAGATTCAATCAGGAATTGAAAGATGAGTTGTCGTTTTAAACCTCCCATTACCTTACGGATCCCCACCTCCTTCAACCGGACGAACGAGTTGCCAATGGATATGTTGATAAAGTTGGTAATGGAAAGCACAAGAATAAAAATCACGATCACACCCAACGAGATAACAAGTTTCATTACTGCGCCGTGATTAGTGATCAAATAATAGTCGGTTAACGGGCTTAAATCGGCAATGCGCTTTTCAGCAACGGACTTTGGTGCGTTCTTCTGTAAAATTTGATTGAGCATCTGCTCTCCTTCTTCTTTACTTGTACCAGGGATTAATCTTACGTAGGCAATGATCGCACCCTGCCATATGTCGGGGTCGGAGTCTGAGAAAAAGTCACGCACATTCAGGTGAGAAATAAACACCTGAGCATTCATGTTCATCAAGTCCGTAACAGTGTTTTTATCATCCGGTTCCGCTATGACGGCTGTGATCTTGTATTCCTTTATACCATTCTGTTCCGTTGACACCGACAGGGTTTCGTTAACGACATCTGTTCTATCAAAGTATTGTTTAGCCGCTTCCTCCGTTATGATTATTGAATTGGGTTCGCTTAATGCAGTTTGTTTGTCGCCATGCAGAACTTCGAATCCGAAGATCCGCAGGAAGGACTGATCACCGATCATGCCCTGGATACGAAATGACTTCTCTCCTTTCGATATGGTAATGCTTCGATCCCAGAAACGATAGTAGTCCGCAAACTTTCCGGGATATTGTTCTGCGGCCATCCTGGAAAGCAATGGTGGACTAAAGAATTCTATGCCGCCGGTTTCTCCCTGGATTTTATTTTGAATAAGGAATAATTCATCGACCTCGTTCAGGCTTTTATTGACTTCAAGCTCGCCGTAAATAAAAATACCTATCAACATGGCGAAGGCCATTCCAACGGTAAGACACAGCACATTGATGATGGTATAGAACTTTTTGTTTACCATGCTGCGCAACATGATGATAAAGTAATTTCTGATCATGGTAGTACTGAGACGTAGATGTTCTCTTGCTAAAATACAAAAAACGGATAACTCCTGATGGCGGAAAAATGAACGGATTATCTGACGTTTACTTCATAGGTTAAGACATGACTCCCGTCAAGCACAATATGAACGGCGCGTTTTCCCCGGCTTGAAAAAGTGTGATCGATCGAATAGACAGTTTTGTTATCGTTGGATGACATTATAACAAATGGATCGTATGTCTTCGAGGCTTCTATGTAAAATTCCACCTGTTGAAATTTATCTTTTTGGTCTGTTACAAACTGAAAAGAAATATTCGCGCCGCGGCTTGCCTCAATTCGGAAGCTATACGGGCTGAGCGGCTCAACGCCATAGCGGAATGTGCCAATGTAAACAATGGGGCCATTTAAGAAACTTTCTAACGTCGGTTTGTGATCAAGCAACATCCAAATGGTGTCAAGAGGATAATGACTTCGGGTAAAAAGTGCTGGGTCGGATAAAAAATATGCATCATCAAACTTCTTCACAAAGGTTTGCCTCGGACCGTCAATTGCTCCGCTCGACCACGTACCATCACATGGATACCATTTGCCGGCCAGCTGAACAACATTCCATGAATGGTTCACGATTCCACTTCCACCTATGTTGGCCTGTGCGCTTCGACCATAGCCATCGATGATCTTGCAATTAAGGCCCGCGTGAAATGCAAGCTCTTTGATAAGATAGGCATAGCCAGTACAAATAGTTCGATGTCCTTTCACGAGGATGTCGAATACATGCCTGCTGAACTTCTTTTCCCACGTTGCAAGCTCATTCCCAGTTAGTTTTTCTCTCCTATTCTTGTTCTCAAGATACAGCGTGTAATCATTTTCAATATTGAGGCACACCCATTTGAAAATTGATCTGAATTTTTCAACGTCAGAGACAAGCGGCCCGGTCAGTTTATCTGAGAGTACCTTCAGATCCTTCAAAGGATACTGCGGGTATAATTCAGCAATGCTATCGGCTTTTTCAAAATCAGTAGCAACAAAATCGGATAACTGACCATAAAGAACCGTAGCACAACCCATTAGGGTGACAATGACCAGGACGCTAGCTCTCATCTGACGTGCTTGATCAAAATATGTCCTTCAACCATTGGCGGAAGCCTGTTTTGGAAGTGTATGCCTTTTCCACAGCTACTTCACCAATAATCTCTACGTCAATGTTCATGACGATCTCAATGTTGTCATTCCCGTTTTCCTGAACCATATACTCGATGCTTTCGTAGCCGATATAGCTGAAAGTGAGGATTTCGCCAGTTTCAAGCCTTCGTGGAAATTCAAAGCGGCCGTCTGCGTCAGTGACAGTACCTTCGGTGCCCCCTTTTAAATAAATATTCACTCCGGGCATTGGGTTCCTCGCCTCATCCTTTACAACGCCCATAACGATGTGACTAATGGTAGCGTGCGGATCCGCAAGAGAATTGCTTTCACGATGCTCAACTGCGTCAATTGTTTGCTTGACACTAGCGGTCTGACCGAAGCTTTCGCGGGTAGAAAACATCAGTATCAAGCACGCCAGGCCGGCCTTCAGGAGCACCAATCCCGGGAGAATGTTGGAAAAAGATGTGTGTTTGAAGTCTTGCCATTTATCGGCACATGGCTTCGGAATTGTTAGGTTTAGATGTTTCATAAAATTTGTTTTTCCGGTGAGATGCAGGGCTGGAACAAATTCCATAAGAAAATCTGAAGAATGTTGAGAAGATGAGGAGGTGAGAAGTTGAGAAGGGAAGAAGTTGAGAAGGGAAGAAGATGAGAAGATTTATGTGCGAAAAATTGAAAGGAACTATGATGATCATATAAGGACTATGATCGCAGGTCGGCCGAATCCCGAAGGGATTCAAGCTTAATAGCCCCGCATGAACTGCGGGGCATCGTGAATTCCTAAATCCGGGAACCCCGAAGGGGTTCAACGACGGTCAGCGCGCACCCGTGAATGCGGGTGGCGCTCCTTCAAATTTTTTGTGCTTGCCGGCGAGTACGCCCACGAATCTGACGATCGGGAATATCACGGTCTTTACGAACGGAGGTATTTCGGTCATGTCAAACTCTGTTTTGTACTTGGCCAACAGGTACGCTGCATCGAACGTTGAGGGACGATGTCCCCCGTTTGACTTAACTGACTTGTATATCTCGGTTAGAAAATATTCGAGGTTACATGCTGGAGTCGCCCATCCTTTGCATATCAGAATGTCTTCGCCAGCATTCCAAAAGCGGTGTACTTCACCTCTCTTGAACGTAACCGTTTCGCCGGGGCCCGCGAAGAACGGAGGTTGACCGTCTACCTGTGCTCCTATTTTACCGCTCACGACCGTAAGGCTTTCGTCTTGCAGAAAATGAACATGCATCGGAGGGCCAGAACCAGGTTGGACCCTGTTCTCGATCTCTACTTTACCTCCCTTTTCGTCATTGATAAACGCTACGAATGTTAGCTCTTCACCGGAGCCATTATCGATGGTACGTGGATAGTTGGATTTCATTGTGCAGATTTTTTTGAAATCATAACTAATATAGACAAAGTCAATGCTGCATTTACAGCACACATCGCGCTTCGAAACCAATTCATAGTTGTCCATTGGTTCCAGGCCAGGCGGATGTTATCTATGTTTTCTATTGGTCCCGCGAACATGATATCATTGCGTGGATAAAAATAACCAAATGTAAGTGCATCGGCGAGCACAGCCAGTCCAAGGGATGTGACAGCAATGTACCTTTCGAGTTTGAACTTCCAGCATGCGATGACGGCAAGAATGGCGAACACCTGATTTAATGGCGATACAATTCTATAAAAATTGCCGGGGTTCGCGACGGAAAAATATTGACGCGCGGCGCTGATAGAGTCAGGGAAAGCTGCACCCCAATTGGTGGCGTCAATAACGGAGTTGTAAACATTCACGAAGAGAAGTCCCGCGGCAATAGCGGCAGAAATTCCTAATAAGCTGATTCGGAGCATGGTTTTATAGTGTTTTTGTTGGATATTTGGACAATGACCTAAATAACGGGCAGGTCTTAAAAAAGTTAGGACAGTGACCAAATATTTATGAAAAAAGTGTCGGAGACTGAAGAAAGGATTGTAACCATGGCCCTGGAGATGTTTAATCGATCTGGTGTCGAATACGTGGGAATGCGCGAACTCGCAGCAGCTCTTGATATGCGCGTGGGAAACGTCACCTATTATTTTCCTACTAAAGACGACCTGGTAAACCGCCTTTCAGTAGATCTCGCTGAGGAAAACAACAGGACCATCGTTGCTGTGGACGAGGTGACCATGAAAGGATTCTTTGAAATGCTGCGCCAGGTGTTTCATAACCACTTGAAATACCGTTGCCTGATGTTGAGTTTTGTTCATCTTCTTGAGCGTAACCCGATCATTGCAAAACGTTATGCCAAGATCCAGTCGAAACGAAATGAGACCTGGTCCAACAATGTGCTCGCTTTAAAGAAGGGAAAGTACATTACGACAGAAAGCCAGGAGGAGATTGATTTCCTTGTTTCGACAATAGCGCTGATTGCCAGATTCTGGATATCGGAGGCGACCATCTCTTATAAGGATCACAATGAGCAAGAACAGATCGCTCACTACCTTAATATGATAGCGAGGATATTTTTGCCTTATGCTACGTCGAAGGGGAAGAAGGAGCTGGAAGCAATGATCAGTGAGCAATGAACAATGAGCAATGTAGTACTAAGATGTTCTTGGTATTTAAACCCCTAAATCCCCTAAAGGGGACTTGAAAGGCAGGGGCTACACTCATTCGTTTATTTACACTATTTCTCTTGAGTGTTGATATTAACAAATCTCTTTTTCCCCCCTTGGAGGGGGTCGGGGGGTGGGTGCATCATCAGAAACTAACTGCAACCGTAAAGTTCAGCGTACCAAATTTCCACTGATCATCTCCTATACCATTTACTTCAACGCGTGTGCTCAATTGTTGGTAAATGAGCTGCACATCGAGTGATTTTGAGTTGTCTTTGAATGGAAGGAACGAGTAACCAGCGCCAAGGCTCCCGCCCGAACCTATTCCAAACTGGTGAAAGAAATTCTGATCGCCTTCTTCATTGATAAATCTATTTTTCGTCAATACGGCGGCAAGGCCAAAGTCAGCTTTCGCGAAGAGGTTGGTATTTGCAAAAGGATAATACTTTAGCGCAGGGCCGGCAGTGATAAAGTTGAAGAAGTATGCTTCCTGATAACCATCGTCCGGAGTTGAACCTGTTTGTGTGTTTCTGACCATTGCTCCAACCATCAGTCCGTTGGTTTTCTTCAGCGGCTTGTAGAAGCCGATATTAAAAGAGTATCCTTTCAATCCAGAGTAACTCCCGACATTCTTTCGATCACCTTGAGAATTCTCGAAGTAGCTTAGTCCCTGGTCGCGTAGATCTTCAGAGCGCGTAAGTTCTTGTCCGCTTTGTAACAACGGGGTTGCATAACCGATACCTACCTCCACTTGTGTTGTCTGTGAAAGAGGATTTTGTCCGTTGGCGCAAAAGACTCCAAAAACTGAAGTAACAAACACGATCGCCGCAAGGTATTTTTTGATTTCACGTATCATAGATCTTTCTTGTTTCTGATGATACAAAGAACGAGAGTAGAACCGGGGATGTTGGTTCACATTTGTTAAGAAAGCTCTTTTCCAGCGATACTAATTGTTGGCTTAGAAAAAGCGGTTCTCAAGCGAGAAATCCATTATTAAATAGTCAATGCGTTTCAGTCTTGTGCGCCGGCGGTAGATAGTCAAACGGCAGCATATCTGAAACTCTCAATTCACCCATGTTTCCAGATGAAATGACGGTAAGCGGATCAACGATACTGCCCGTCCCATCAACGTCCACGAAACCGTTCGGGAATGTCATTGCGGAAGTTGTCACTTCTTTAAGCCTTGAATCATTGTACTCAATCTGAATCTGTCCCGGCATTTTGATCCGGTAAATTCCCTTCGCCTCGCTGATGCGGATACTGTCTGGTTGAAATGGTCGGGACGTTTCTTCTTTTACAATAGTTAGAGAGTATCCCTCCTGCTTTAGATGTTTGCGAATCACAGACTTAAAAAAATGCCTTACCGAACCTGAGTAGGCTCGCTGACGATTCATATGCCAAAATGCAGACTGCGCCGAGTCCAGCGGTTTCAGTGGCACAAAAAATACACTACCTGTGAATTGATCACCCCGGCTTGACGACAAGAATACCTGGAGATCATAATGTATTTTATATCCAAGAGCGTCGTTTAATATTTCAATCGGCCTTGGCGAACTTGCAGTCAAGACACGTATGCCGTCAATCCTCGTCGATTGTAAATCAATATAGCCGGCGTTAAGAATTGAGCAATACGATGCAAAATGTTTCTCCCCAAGAAATACTGCATTAAATTTTCCCATCATCCGTTTCCATTCTTTGTCGGCTTCGCCTTTAACAACAACAGTCTGAAGGTTAGTGGTTGTCATTCCCATTTTTACATTAAGACGGACTGAATCTGATTTGAATTTTGCCGTGGAGAAGATATAGGACCGATAACCCACAAATGAAAATACGACTTCTACAGGGGTGTTTGGAACTAACAATGAGTATCTCCCGTCGACATTGGTTGTCGTTCCGATTGTTGAATTGTTTATATAAACGTTAACGGAAGGTATTCTTTCGGAACTGGTACTGTCCGACACTATACCATAGATCATCCGTTGCCCCACGAGTACACCAGGGAGCACACATAAGATTACAACCAGAGGAAGCCGGTTCACGATTGTGAATCTAGAGCTTGGCTACAGGAAAAGCAAAGAAATGACAGCGTCTTTAACGTCTTGTTTCCAGGATGGAACGAACGGAGGCGAACCTGGAATATTGATTCACATTAATGTGAAAATTACCCTTTCCGGATGCGGCTCAGAGATTGGGGCTTTATACCCAGGTATGCGGCAATATAATATTGAGGAACACGATTGATCAGCTGCGGTTTCTCCTTCATGAATTTATAATAGCGCTCGCGAGCATCGAGGGTTGCCAGGTCGGCGCCGTGTTGCGCCATGTCCATCATTGATTGTTCAACGTAGTACGCTTTGAGTGCAAGGAACTTCGGGTGTTCGTTAAAGAGCTGCTGAAGGCGTGTGAAAGAAATACAATGGATTATACTATCCTCAAGGACTTTGATTCCCAGATCCGCAGGAGTTTGATCATTAAAACTTTTCAGATACGAAGCCCAGTTGCCTTCAATTGCAAAATCGACGGGTACTTCTTCATCGCGAACGATGCGATAGTACATGGCAAGTCCTTTCTCAATAAATCCGAGATCTGTGTTAACCTTTCCGATCTCAAGGAAATGTTCTCCTTTCTTCAACGTCCTTAATTCTAAACGTGAAGTGAGCAAAGTCAGCATCGGAAAGCTGACCGGCGATCTTGATGTTTTCAAGGACGTTGAGAGGGGCCATCCGGAAAAGATAGCCAAAGAGCCTTGCAATACAAACATCGTAATGACAAACTACTGGAGACGATATGGTGCCTAGCCACCCAGGTACCCAGGCAGCTAGATACCTGGTATTTATTCACTCCTGATGACTTCCGTTGGATTTCTCAATGCTGCTTTCAAAGTTTGGAAGCCTACTGTCACCAGAACAATCATGACGGTGAGCATTCCTACTCCGGCAAACACCCACCAATAGATCGGCGTCCGAAACTCGTATGACTGCAGCCAGTTGTCCATGATCCACCACGCCAACGGAAATGCTAACAGGAAGGCGATACCTGCAAGCATAAGGAAGTCCGATGAGATCAAAGATGTGATACTATGTACTGTCGCTCCCAGTATCTTCCTGATTCCGATCTCCTTTGAGCGTCGCTGTGCGGTATATGCTGCAAGTCCAAACAATCCGAGACATGATATAAAGACTGCAAGCGCACCGAACGCTCCTGCGAGTGTTTGTGCCAGTGTTTCCGTTTTAAAAAGTTTGTCGAATTCAGCATCCATAAAGGAATACTCAAATGGATATTCGGGATTATAGGTCTTTATCACCTCTTCCACTTTGGCCAGACCGCCAACCAGATCGGACGAAGTCCTGAGACGTATCGTGAGACAATTGTAATCGAACGGTTCGCACCTCATAATAACCGGCATGGGTGATTTACTGTACATATCGGCATAGACAAAGTCCCTGACGATTCCGATAATCTTCATCCTGTTATCTCCCGTTGAAACAACATCTCCAACAGGGGATTTGTTGCCTAGCATCTTCGCAAGCGTTTCATTTATGATGATATTGCTGCCCTCGCTTTTCGCATCCGGTTGGAAGTCACGACCTTCCTTAATGGTCATACCCAATGTTGAAATGTATTCGGGGGTAACCGCTTCGGTCATGATGAGAACATTCTTATTGGGATCCTTTCCCTGCCACGTAAAATTGTCGCTGCTGTACCAGCCAAGGCGAATCACAGGGCTCATGCTCATTGCCGCATTCTCAGCGACTCCCTGGCGGATAAGTTCATTCTTAATCGTATTGAAATTTTTACCCATGGCGCCACGCATATCCATGTAGATAACCTGACTGGTATTGTACCCGAGGTCGCGATTTTTGGTGTATGCTATCTGTTGATAAATGATGATTGCTGCGATCATAAAAATGATAGAAGCTGCGAACTGCGTTACGACCAAACCCTTCCTGATAAAACCAGTCGCAGCAGAAGCCCTTATCTTCATTCCTTTCAAGACATAGACAGGATTAAATGAGGAAAGATAAAATGCCGGATAGCTTCCTGCCACCAGTCCGCACATAAGTGTAACAAAAAGAAGCGAACCGATATGCCATGGACTTGTCCATTGAAGAGTAAGCTCCTTACCTACCACAGTGTTGAATGCAGGCAATGTAACGAGGACAATTAGCACCGCGACAACAACTGACACAAAGGCAAGCATCACTGATTCACCCATGAACTGTGAAATAAGAGTTCTTCTGCGCGCACCTAAAGTTTTGCGCACCCCTACTTCTTTCGCTCGCTGTTCAGACCGCGCAGTGGCGAGATTCATAAAGTTTATGCAGGCCACCACGAGGATGATACATGCAACCATGGAGAATATCTTAACGTACTTGATCCTGCCTTCACCATCCTGAACACCATTAGTAAAATGGTCGTACAGGTGCCATTCATTCATTGAAAATAAAAAGACGTCACTGTGTTCTGAATCGGTTCTGGCAGTTAACAAATCAGTGAGTTTTTTATCCAACAATGATACGTCTGCATCAGGATACAACTCCACAAGAGTTGGGGCTGCTTTCGCGTCCCATCGCTGCAACCAATCAAATTTATTTACGAGCAGATCGAAACGCGCAAACCATTCGCCTTGAAACGAAGAATTTCCCAGTGGGTCATGCATTACACCGGTAACGGTAAAAAGTTTGTCATTGTCCATCTTCATGGTTTTTCCGATGACGTCCGCTGTGCCGAAGAATTTCAAGGCCATTCGTTCCGAGATGACGAGATCCGTCATATTGTCGAGAGCGGTTCCCGGATCGCCGTGAATAAAGAAGGTATTGATCATGGAAAAAAATGTTGAATCGACGTATTCCCCTTTCTCATACAATGCTTTGCCATCGACGGAAAAAAGCGCGGAACTCGGTTGTCCCGACCAGCGCGAAGCATTTTTAATTCCCGCTATTTCGGATGTTAAAACTGATGCCATCGGACCAGGCATCTGGCCAAATGTGTTGATGACGCCGTCGTGGGTTTCGTTTTCCATCAGACGGTATATTTCGTGGCGTTTAGAGACATCATTGCCAAATGTGAGTTCGTCTTCAACCCACAGAAAAATGAGTGAAGCACAGGCAACGCCAACCGCAAGCCCGGCTACGTTCAGCGCACTGAAACCGCGATTCTTCCATAGATTTCGCCAGGTTCCTTTGAAATAATTCTTCATTGGAGGCAGGATTTCATTCATTACCGGCATTAGTGCGTGGGGTTACACTTTTTTCAAAGGATTTATCCAGACGAATTTTCGTGACATTAATTCATTAGATTACACTAACTAAAATGGTAAAAAAGTGTCCGTATTAACTCGAAGAAAATTCATAGAAGTGGCAGGACTTACTACTGCCCTGGGATCAAGCCTTGGATTTACCAGCAAAGGCGTCGAAAGTAAAAACTTTAAAACCTCAACTAACACTTTCGCTCCTGTCAATGTTTCTCCCAGCCGCGTGATCAGGACAGTAGTTGGATTAAGACCGTATCGTTCGTCGGGATTTGTGGTAAAATCTGAACGGGTAAACAACAAGACCATTATTCATAACTACGGACATGGCGGAGCAGGAATAACACTTTCATGGGGAACAGCAAAATTGGCAGTCGACCTGGCTTTGAAAACGAATCAGAAACGTTTCGCTGTACTCGGATGCGGTGTAATTGGTTTGTCAACTGCAAGAGAGCTTCAGCGAAATGGATTTCAAGTAACTATCTACGCTAAAAATCTTCCTCCCCAAACCACCTCGAACATTGCCGGCGGTTTGTGGCTACCAACATCAGTATTTGATAAGAGTAAGGCGGGAAGTAATTTTTTGAGTCAGTTTGATTCGGCTTGCCGAATTTCTCATAGAACGTTTCAGGATTTCGTTGGCAGTGATTACGGGGTGAGTTGGCTAAACGAATTCTCACTTGGTATGCCCGCTGAATTGCCCCCTACTACAGACCTTTATCCAAATATCAAAGAACATCGCGATGCAAAAAACTATTTTGGATTTGACTATGTAAATCAGTTTAGCACCATGTTGATTGAGCCTCCTATTTATCTCAATGCATTGTTGAGAGATTTCTACTTGGCAGGAGGACAATTAACTGTACGATCTTTTGAATCAATTAAAGATATTACCTCATTAACGGAAGCGGTTATTATGAACTGCACAGGATTGGGGGCAGGGAAACTTTTTAATGACACCGAGCTGGAGCCTGTAAGAGGTCAGCTTAGCATTCTCTTGCCACAACCTGAAGTAGATTACAGCTACTCGGGAGAAGTTAATGGCAACTTCATTTATATGATTCCAAGAAAAGACGGAATTGTTCTTGGTGGCACATTTCAGCATGGCAACTGGTCAACGGATCCAACGAAGGAAGACAGTGAAATGATCCTAAACACACACGGTGTGGTTGCAAAGGGGTTGGATCGATAAAGATGACGCAAAATACTGCTGAGCACATGCTCACTGGGTGAGCCAAAAGCTTTATAAAATGCAGGATCACGACGACCGCGTGCGCTAAAGCTATAGCGGTGGCGCATCACAAAGGAGACACTCCCTATAGCCATCGGAGATCACTATGTGAAGTTCTAAAAATACGTCGTGCGTTTGTGGTTCGTGACCTGCACTACTTAGATTTCAAACCCTTCAAGTATGAAAATTATCAGCGGAATACTTATTCTTATTACAGCATTTCTAAGTTTCAAGCACGGTTGGGAAGGATTGACGATGAAACCTGAAGCTGTGAATATGCTCACTGAACTTGGTATTGGCGAATTTGCGGGTAAGGTAATGAGTGTTCTTACGTTGGCCGTCGGCTTGCTGATATTGTTCCCACAAACTTTTTTCGCCGGCAACCTGCTTAACGCAGCGCTGATCCTGTTGATAATGGCGTTATCACTAAATGCCGGTAATCTAAAGATCGCGCTGATTGAAATTCCATTTCTGCTGATGCCTTTGGTGTTGATCTGGCTAGGGCACCCGTTGAAAAAGTAACGGGTTCAAAAGGTCACCTGTGTCCAGCGGAGAAGATTTCAGTAATCAGATCTAAAACCGCAATTCGATTGGGAGTTTGAATGTCCAATGTCCAACTCCCAATGTCGATAGAAATCTCATAGCCAAGTGGTATACTCATATTGGACATTGGGCATTGGACATTGGGCATTCGACATTAACATAATCCGGTGTAAACTCATTCAGAGCGAAGGCTCTTCACCGTGTTAGTCAGGGCTGACAAGGTGATACACAACAGGTCACCCTTTCTTCTCTTGGATGACTTAGCCTTGGAATTCGATCGGGAGTTTGAATTTCCAATGTCCAATGTCCAACTCCCAATGTCAATAGAAATCTCAGCCAAGTGGTATACTCAAATTCGACATTGGACATTGGGCATTCGACATTAACATAATCCGGTGTAAACTCATTCAGAGCGAAGGCTCTTCACCGTGTTAGTCAGGGCTGACAAGTTGATACACAATCGGTCACACTTTTTTCTTCTTTGATGACTTAGCCCTGGAATTAAATTCCAAGCATAAGTTTATCCAAAAATCGAAATCCTTTTTAGATTTTATTACATCCTGACTAACATAGCCATAGCCTTTGTACAATCTTCCTTTCATCAGCATTGTTCTAAACCCCTTCTTCTCAGCGATCGTCTCTTGTAATGCCGGGTCGAAGCGACACATCATTTCTTCGCCACTTACATTCACGCACATTTTTCCGTTCACCATAAAAGCCAGGCCACGAAACATTTTTTTCTCTTCGACTTTTGGAATTACTGCGAGCGACTCACGGATTCTTGCAGCCAATTTTTCACTATAAGCCATCGATGTGATTTATGATTCAATTTATCCAATTAAACCCCTCCCCCATACAGGTTACCCTGCAATAGCGATCACGTTGATTCCGGAAATAGCAGGGTTGCCTTTCGCCAAAGAATATTTTGGGAATCACTCAAAACACCCGGAGAGTGGCCGGGCGTCGCCGATTGTCTGGATTTTGACTTAAAAATTAGCGGATTGATCTACAATTAAAAAGGGTGACGTCAATTTTTTATGTGCTCAACCTTTATCCACGTATATTTGTCCAAACAGTTTTCTGTATGCGGTCCCTTAATCTCCCGTTCCTATTACTTGCAGTCATATCGCTGACGTCCTGCGAAGACAATGCGCAAAAAAAACTTCAACCGGCGTTGCTTACCGTTACCGTTGATCCATCATGGCAGTTCCTAACGCCCAACACCTGGCTGGTCGTAAATGACGAGCATGGAGAAGTGCTTGATTATAGAAAGCTGTACACCGGCACAGAATTTACCTTCTATACAGACCGGGAAATAACGGGCAGCATTGGCATTACAGTAGTGATCATAGGGTCAGCAACAGACTACGGCCGATATATCGGTGTCAAATCCTACCTCGAATTGCCAAAAGGCAAAAAACTCCTGCTCGGCTCCTCGGAACTCTCAGGCTGGTGGCATGTTGGTGCTCCTGTGGGAACATTCTCAGTGGACGTTGCCCACCCAAACACATCCCTTAAAAGTTATTTTATCAGCGACGCGTCCGGCAATTCAGACGGAGCACGGACGCCCTACAGTTACAAAACTTCCTTCATGGGCCAGGTTTACGAATCCCCTACACGGTATCTTCTTTTCGCTGAAGACCAGGCATCGAACTTGCGTTACAAGATAATTGATGCACCCCAGAATGGCGCCCAATACGATTTCAATTTCGAAGAGCTTAGTGAATTCGATAAAACGGTTGAATTTGTTTTTCCCCCGACTACCCAGTATGCGTTCGCTGTATATGGAGACGAGCCGGGACAAAATAGCCATTTTAGATTGGCTGGAAGCCAGGTATTGGGAACATATAACACCTACAACAACAGTAGCAATGAATTCAGCAGCCTGAAGGGAGGCTACCTGAACAATTTTGAAAACCCTGTTACTTTCCTGCAACTCTACTACGACACACACACAAATGAATACAACAACGTGGGCTTGATTCCCGACGGAAAAATTGCGTGGCCATCGGCAGACGATTTCAAATTTATGTCCAAGTCCATAAAAGATTTTGAAACCACGTCAACTATCGAGTTCGAATATCGGCTCAGCCGATGGAATGGATACAACGCCAGCGGTGGGCTGACTTGGGAGGTGTATAGCCCTAGTGGCCGGCAGGTATTTCAGAAAATCCCACCCAACATCCTGTCAGGTATCCTGGATCTCGAGGAGACCGAATTTATATACGGAGGCACAAAATTTTTCACATCATCATCGCGACCTTATGATGAAGTCGTTGAAGGATTGTTTGAGGACAAAGTGAAAACACCCTACAGCGAGGTGAGCATTTTGTTTGGGTGGTAAGTGAGACTACAAGAGCCAAATAAGAGCTTGTCATTCCTTTTGCGATCTTTGCGGATTCACTTTTGCGACCTTTGCGCCTGCCTCTCCCGATGCATCGGGATCGGCGGTGGAATGTATTGAAGAGTGTGTTCCCAAGTAGCATTTCTTTGCTTACATTCTCGTCGAGTCTTCCCGAGTCCTCTTGTGGACATTTTCACGCATAAAACTAATGAGTCTATCCTAACGTAGACTAATAGTCCCGACACTCATAGTCACGGGGCCTTGGAGCATTCCGCCGAACTGAAACCGGATTTTTCCACTGATGACATAGGGTTGTCACTAAGAAGTTCTTAATTCGAATAAATAATAGCGAAGTGATATGGAGCAAAAAGACCAAAGTGCTGAAGTAGCCGCGCCTCTACCACCAACATCAAATTGGCAGGCACTCAAAGATGCCATTCGCGGTACCGAAGCCGACTACACGCAGATTGGTATGAAGAGGGCAATCTTCTTACTTGCTGTGCCCATGATTTTGGAATTAGTCATGGAGTCAACATTTGCTGTAGTAGATATATTCTTCGTTGGCAAGCTGGGTCCTTCTGCTGTGGCTACTGTTGGACTTACAGAAACCTATCTCTTCCTGTTGTACTCTTTAGCTATGGGACTTGCCATGGCCGTAACAGCAATCATTGCCAGAAGGGTTGGCGAGAAAAAAATGGAAGATGCAGGAACAGCAGCTATTCAATCTATTTTTCTTGGACTCTTATGTTCCGTTCCTTTTGCCATTGCGGGAATTTTCTTTGCAAAGGATCTGCTTGCGGTAATGGGTGCCGATGCCTGGAGTATCGAACACGGCTACCGTTTCACCCAATGGATGCTCGGTGGTAATGTCGTCATTGTTTTATTGTTCGTGATCAATGCTATTTTCCGTGGAGCAGGAGATGCAGCAATCGCCATGCGTGTGCTATGGATTGCCAATGGAATAAATATACTATTGGACCCACTGCTTATTTTTGGTTGGGGACCGATTCCCGCATTCGGCATCGAAGGCGCTGGTATAGCTACCACTACTGGCAGGGGCATAGGTGTACTCATACAATTATGGACACTCTTTAAAGGGGGAAAACACATACAGGCAAAACTTAGTCAACTTTATTGGGATGCGACGATCATACTTAACCTCGTGCGTACATCCCTTGGCGGAGTGGGACAAATGATAGTGGCCATGACTTCCTGGATTTTTCTCATGCGTATTCTCGCCGACGTGGGAAGTGAAGCTGTTGCAGGTTCCACCATCGCGTTGCGCATTATGATGTTTACAATGATGCCCGCGTGGGGGTTATCCAATGCAGCAGCTACTCTGGTAGGACAAAACCTGGGAGCAGGAAATCCCGACCGTGCCGAGTCGACTGTCTGGAAGGTAGGATTCTACAACATGATATTTCTGTTCCTTGTTTCGATCGTGTATTTCATCTTTAACGAATCGTTAATGCAAATCTTTACGAAAGATGCTCGCGTAATCGCCATTGGTGCAGAGTGGTTGCAGATACTCTCCTATTCATACCTGGTGTATGGCTGGTGGATGGTCTCCGGTGCAGCATTCAATGGAGCGGGAGATACGAAAACTCCGACGAAGATCAATCTTGTCTTCTTTTGGTTGATACAAATACCTTTGTCATACTTCCTTGCTATAACCCTTGACTGGAAACACTCCGGAGTATTTTGGGGCGTGTTTATTTCCGAAACCTCAGTGGGACTTTTCACGCTGTGGCTTTTTTCACGAGGCAAATGGAAAACAACGAAAGTCTGATGCAACTTCTGGTTACAAGAAGTAATTGTTGCCTTAATGGGATTTCAAAACGTGTATCGAACCCGTCGAACGGGGATTATTGATCATTGTTCATCGATCATTGCTCATTGTTCATTGCCTCACACTGTCCGTATTCAGACATCAACCTTGCGCCTCCGAACATCCATCATTAATAGAGCTAGGAAAAAAGCTTATATGAGCTGATTCGCTAACATGGCAGATTTCTTGTAGTTCAACGGCAAAACCTAAGCCATGGTACGACACTTCTTCAACATCGCCCTGAGAAATTTAGAACGCAATAAAGCGTATGCCCTCATAAATGTCATATGCCTGGCGATGGGGATCACTTGTGCTATCCTGATCTTTACACTAGTTAAATACCATTTAAGCTTTGATACTTTTCACTCAAAAAAAGATCGGATTTATCGGATTACAACGGAGTTGCACCAGCAAGGAATAAGTCGGGAAGCTAATATTCCTCAACCCATGGGAAAAGCCTTTAGCAGTGATTATACATTTGCCGAAAAGGTTGCTATGGTATACAGTCTTTCGGATATGCTTGTCGCTATCCCATCATCAGAAGACAATAAGAAATTTGAGGAAAATATTGCTTTTGCAGAGAGGGAATTTTTTGATATCCTGGATTTTCCTTTGATACAAGGTGACAAAAATAAAATCTTAACCGAACCCAATACAGCGATTATAACCGGGCGGATTGCAGCGAAATTTTTCGGAGATCAAAACCCGATCAATCAAATTATCCGCATAGACAATAAATGGGAATTCAGAATTACAGGGATTCTGAAAGATTTTCCCATCAATACAGATCGCCGTGACGAAATTTATTTATCGTATAGCAACCTGAAAGATCACAATTCATGGTTGGCTGGCGATAGCTGGCAGGGTGTAGCCGGAGGTATGCATTGTTTCGTTCTACTGAAACCTGACGTCTTGCCATCTAATGTAGACAAAGCATTTCCTGAGCTATCAAAAAAATATTACAATGAACGGGATGCAAACCTATATCGATTTAAGCTGCAACATATTTCGGATATACATTTCAACCCCGAATTAGGAGGCTATTTAGCAAAGAAAAACCTGTGGGCGTTGTCCCTGATCGGCCTTTTTCTGATCATTACTGCCTGTGTGAATTTTATCAACCTGGCCACTGCTCAGGCGCTTGCTCGGTGTAAAGAGATTGGTGTCCGGAAAGTATTAGGTAGCCAGCGTAGTCAGCTCTTCTGGCAGTTTATAGCAGAGACAGCCTTGATCACGATGTTGGCTCTGATATTGGCTTTTAGTTTGGCTCAGTTGGCTCTGCCCTATGTGAACCAACTCTTCGATATTCAGCTTCGGATAGATATCTTCCAGGATGTTTACCTGGTTATCTTTCTACCCATCCTGCTGGTGGTTGTGACCATACTTTCCGGTTCCTATCTTGGTTTAATTCTGGCCGGCTTTCAGCCTGTTATGGCTTTGAAAGGTAAACTATCACAAAAACACGTAGGCGGTTTCTCATTGAGGAGGGGATTGGTTGTTACCCAGTTCGCAATTTCGCAGCTGCTTATTATCGGCACTATTGTGATCGCGAATCAGATGCGTTACTCCAGGCAGGCGGATCTGGGTTTCCAGAAAGACGCTATTGTGATGCTGCCCGTACCTGTAAGGGAGAAATCAGCGATAAGTACACTTAACACGGAGATCTCTCGGATAGCCGGGGTAGCAAAAGTAACCTTTTGCAGTCGTGCACCAGCATCTCCGGACTGGGCAAGCGTGACCACGCGCTTCGATTCACGTACCGAAAATGAAGACTTTGATATCTCCGTTAAAGCTGCTAACGATCAGTACGTCTCCACCTTTGACTTGCAAGTCATAGCCGGGCGTAACTTGAAGCCTTCTGATACGGTCCGTGAATTTCTGCTCAATGAGACAGCGGTAAAAAAGCTTGGTGTGCGCTCTCCGCAGGATGTAATCGGAAAAAAACTGCGGATAGGACTCAACAATAGTGAAGGATTGATTGTTGGCGTGGTCAAGGATTTTCATAATAAGTCTTTCCACGAGACCATTGATCCGATTTGTATTACCACATCCAACCAATGGTATTCCAATTGTGCCGTAAAAATAAATCCCGCCAATCTGTCGTCTACCCTTGGGGTTATTGAAAAGATTTGGAAGGAAACTTTTCCTGACCACGTCTATGATTATGATTTCCTGGATGAACAGATTGCGCGATTTTATGAAATGGACAACATGATCCTTCGGGTTATCCAAGCCTTTGCCAGTATTGCCATTATCATTTGTTGTCTTGGCTTATATGGACTGGTATCGTTTATGGTAGTTCAGAAAACCAAGGAAGTGGGTGTGCGCAAAGTATTAGGTGCCAGCGTGAAGAACATCGCGTGGCTATTCGGCAAAGAATTTATTCGCCTATTGTTAATTGCTTTTGTGATAGCCGCGCCTTTTGCCTGGTGGGTAATGAACAATTGGCTCGAGACCTTTGCATTCCGGATTCACATCGGGGCCGGGATTTTTGCTTTGACTATTTTGATCACGTTTGGAGTAGCTGTGATTGCTGTTGGATATAAATCCATCTTAGCTGCATTGATGAACCCGGTGACTTCGTTACGGAGTGAATAGTAGGTGTAAATGAGATGGCTTTAAGAGTCCTTGTAAAAGTCTTAACTCCTGGCGTTGAGTGGTTCAGATACCATGCCTGGACAAGGTTAGTAATAAATGCTTGATTATGAAGGCAATAGCGACAACTAAACCAGGTTGCCGCTTTCTTAACGATCAACGGGGGCCTTCTCCTCGATACGCACTCAATATATTATGCCGCGTCGGCCACAAAGTCATTTTGGCGATGAAGGATGTTGATGTATTTTGCAGTGGATACAAGCGCCAGTCAGTTATTGGTGTAAATTGTAGACTTTCTAACCGCAGCAGGGCGCCATGGGGCAAGCCAAACAGGGTTTAAAACGCGGGATCACGCATGTGCCTCGACGCATGCCTTGGTAAACGCGGCGAGATCCGTGTAAGGATTTGTTTTCTTTGGCGATTTTTTAAGGATTTTATGGTTACAAACCTGCCATTTGACGTATTATTCAGCCGACGTACATTGATTTTTTTACGATTCGATTTCCGGATTAAAATTCAAGTGCAAGTTTTTGGATGTGGACAAACCACGTCGACAATTGCAAATAATTGAACTCCCAAAGCTTTACACGCCCACATGCACGCAAATGCACGTGGCAGAACGAACAGGTTTAGAAAAATTTTGGAAAAAGTATGAAGAATATCATTGAGGTATTAGAGCGCGCAAAACAACATCCCAAAAAAGCGTTTGCCGTACTAGACGACGGTGAGATTGTCACCTACGGTAATTTACTAGCCACCGTGGATAAGCTAAGTATAATTTTTCAGCGACTAAGCCTAAAGGAGGGAGACAAGATTGTATTGTCGACAAATGATAAAAGAGCTCTCGCTGAAATCACAACTGCTGCCTATAGGTTTGGACTTACGGTTATCCTAACCGATCCCAACGCCAAGGCCGATAGGATTCATTCCATTATCGCCTCGGCTCGCCCGGATGCGTTTTTCATTGACCAGGTCTTGACAACAGCCTGGCGGATGGAAGAAAAAAATATTGTGGAAATCAATAAAGAACCGGAAGAAAAAAAGAATGTTTTTAAATCCATCTTTTCGCGGAACAGCAAGGGAGGCGAAGACAAGACATCTGATCACACTTATCCTGCGTGTCTCAAGAGCCTGGAAAATATAACCCCCGTATACCCAAAATCCATTGATTCATCGTGCGTCGCTTATATGATGTACACTTCCGGGTCTACGTCTGATCCTAAAGGTGTGGTGATCTCTCATAAAAATTTGTTTTCGCACCTTGAAACCCTTACCAATGTCTACGGAATGGACAATGATGTAAAGATCCTCAACGTTTTGAATTTATATCACACGGACGGGATCAATCAAGGGCCTTTCTTAGCGCTTTATAACGGAGGCACCTGGGTGAGTCCGTTTAGGCTGGACACTTCCAGGTTGGATCTTATCTATAATGGTATCTATAAATATCAGATCACGCACTTATTCGTAGTACCTACGCTGCTTTCCTTCTTTGAAAAATACCATGAAGGTTTTGAAGATAGTTTCCAAACCCCGGATTTTAAGTTTGCCGTTTCAGTAGCTGCCCTTTTGGAAGAGCGACTGTGGCATTCTGTCTCCTCACTATTTAAGATTCAGATTGTTAACCTTTATGGTCTCACAGAAACGGTAACTGGCAGTGTCTATTGCGGACCTAGCGCGAATACCTTTAAGATAGGTACGGTGGGTAAACCGACTGACTGCAGTATTAAAATAATAGATGAAGAAGGAAAAGAAGTCAACAAAGGCGAAAAGGGAGAACTTCTATTAAAAGGCGATCACATCATGGTCGGGTACTTTAATAACCCTGAGGCTACAGCGAAAGTATTGATTGACGGGTGGCTCTACTCCGGTGATATCGCACGGCAGGATGAAGAGGGATTTGTCAAAATCGTTGGCAGGAAAAAGAGCATGATTAATTCCGGAGGATTCCGGGTTCAGCCAGAAGAGATAGAAGAGCTTCTTCTCAAAATGAAAGAAGTAGATGAATGTAAAGTAATTGGATTGTACGATCCAATCCTGACTGAAAAGATGATCGCCTGTATAAAACCGAAAGATAATGTCGTCCTGGATGAACTGATGCTTTATAAGTATTTGCGTGAAAACCTTGAACCGGAAAAAGTCCCTCAGGAGATGTGCTTCATCGATTCATTTCCCCGTGGAATAAGCGGAAAGGTCCAGGTAGAGGAGCTAAAAAAAATAGTGACACAAAGAAATGCTGCACCCATCGCCAAAAGCGAAGGAACTCTGGATACTATAATTAAAAATGCTGCCTCTATTTTCAAGGTTGACCATAAAGACATCAACGAACAAAGTTCTACCCGTACCGTTTCAGGATGGGATTCGCTGAATCATCTGGCCCTGATAACCAGGCTTGAACAAGTATTTGATATCAAGTTTTCGACATCTGATGCTATGGTCATGACCTCGATTAGTTCTATTAAAAATGTCATTAATAAAAAATTACCAAATGGCTGATGATGCTCCGGCACTAAAGGTATGGCCCTACCCTATCCTGGCCGCCTCTACAATGTTGGCTATATTTCTCTATTACACCTATTCCAGTTCCGGGCCCTATGCCCGGGTGGTGGGACAATCAAATAAGAATCTGGAAAAGGCATTGATCGACATTACCAGCGATACATCCGCTATGTCGATTGTTGTTGTCGGGTCTTCGTTAACGGAACACGCCTTTGCCGACGCCCGTGAAATAGAAGACAGTATTTTTCGCCATACGCAAAAAAAAGCAAGAGTACTGCGCCTGGCGTTGAACTACATGGATTTCGAAATCGCCACACGTATCGATTTTTATAAATATATAAGCAAGTATCCTCCCGACTACGTATTCCTTGAAAATTTCAGTTTCAACATTGACCATGTCGATTCAGCTTCGACCATTACTCCTCCCATCAGTGCCGCCCTTTTGGAAATTAGAAATTACATTCGAAATGCGCTTGGCATTGGATCGGCTGATAACTTCTATGTCAAGTGGTACACGTTCGACCTAAAACCGACACATGAATTTTACTCCGATGATTTTGACAGTATCATCTTCAAGGGACTTCAAAGCAAAAAATGTCTCGCGAGAAAAGCCACGAAAAACGGTATTGCCAACAGTACTTATGATGAGTTAGTTAAAAGAAATACAAAAGTGGTTTTCCTGGACATGCCGCAATCCGATAAGCTTACGACCAATTTTCTCGACCAGGAAGCGACTACCAAACTCGATGAGGTGATGAAGTACTATAAAACACAACATCGCGTAGACTATTGGCAATTCCCACGCCAGATGGATGACGCATGTTTTACAGATGGTATTCATTTGAATTATAAAGGCGCAATGCAATATCAGAAGTGGTTTGTTTCTGAATTTCCTTCAATAAAATGATATGAAACTACTCATCGAAGTAATCTTGTTTGCAATTCCGATGGTCGTTTTGGCCTGGACCTTACCGAGAAAGTTTGTATTGCCTTCTCAGATCGCGATCACCGGCCTGTTCATTGCATATCAATCACCACTCTCTTTTGCAATACTGAGTACAATCACATTGGGGAATTACTATCTCCTGCACAAAGCAGTTCTATCAAAGTCCATAAAAATCGCGATCAGTCTCGGTATTTTAATATTGCTGATCGTGTCAGCAAAAATTTTGTTTACCATACATGATAGTTGGATAATTCCCCTGGGAATGTCGTACTACATTTTTCGAAATATCCATTATACCATAGAGAGCTATAATGGAAGAATTCAAAACGAAAGCCTCCTGTATTATCTCGCATATAATTTTTTCCTGCCTGTTCTGATCATTGGGCCTATCAACCGTTATCCAGAGTTTGTCCGTGACTGGGAAAGAAGGCGTATGAACAGCGAATATTTTTCACTAGGCCTTCAGCGCATTTTGTTCGGCATATCAAAGATTGTGATTATCGGGAACTATATTCTAACCACAAAAGTCACAGCATTTATTGCCAATCTAGATGAAAGCCACCTTTGGCTTAAAGCCTATTTGGAGACGGTTGCAGTGGTGTTGAATGCGTACCTTCAATTCTCTGGTTACTCCGACATCGCCATCGGCATTGCATTGCTTCTTGGCTTCCGGGTTATGGAAAACTTCAATTTTCCTTTCCTCGCTAGCAATATGCAGGAGTTTTGGTCGAAATATCATATGTCACTTACTGCCTTCTGCCGGGACTATATCTATACACCCATTGCCTCGTACTATAGAAAACCTATGGTGGGTGTGTTTATTACCATGATTATCATTGCACTATGGCATGAAATTACAATGCCTTTTTTACTTTGGGGAATCCTGCAGGCGTTTGGAATTTACCTTGCTTTTCTCTTTAAGGATAGTCCCACTTCCTGGGTAAGCAAGAATCTGGGAAGAATCTTTGTATTCAATTACTTCTGTCTGAGTTGTGTGATCATCGACTACCAAGAATTGGGAAAAGCGCTGGCAGTCTACAAAATCTTATTCTTTATCAACTAACATGTATAAATTCTTAATAACCTATCTTCCGAAGAGCCTGGCGAATATCACGATCGCTGTGTGGTACTTCTTGTTGATTATGCTCAATTTATACTGTGGGATCGCTGTAGCACAAGGCGCGTTCCAATATGTGGGTTGGTGAAGTTGCGTGAGCTTCAATGCTCGTTCGCATTCCAGATATCATGCGTCGTCAACCATGAACCGTCACTTTGGCGCTGAGGGATGTTGACGTATTTTGCAGTTGATACAAGCGTGTCACCTCCGCCATGTGGAACGAGCTTCACTTTCGCAAAGCCTACGCCGTAGGCAACGTCGCCCGAAACTTTTACTTCCTCATAGCCGCTCTCCAGAAAAGTCTCGTATTGATCAAAGATCTGCTGATAATATTCGCGCACGGCCGCCCGACCAGAGGTCGAACTCTTATCTGGAGCCATCAAGACTCCGCTTTCGGTAAATGCGGCCGCAATAACATCGGCGTTTCCCTCGTTAAACGCCTTCGCGCGAATGGCACTGAGCGCTTTGATGTTTGCAATATCGCCAGCGTCATCATGCTGCGTCGGCCTATTGCAGCAAGCCAATCCAGTTATCAGAAGTATCGTCGTCACCACACGTAGTTTCTGCATCGATGTGATTGTTAGTTTCAAGTGTCTGCAATTTATATCAGTGATGATGCAATATCAATATCTATCAGCTCTCCCTTTATTAATATTGGTTTCGAGTTCAGTTCTTTAAGTCACTTCGTTTATTTACAAGGAAACTATTACTTTAGTTTTTCGGTCGTCAATCTAATTAACCGGTCGTCGCTATGTTAAAAATGAATTTGTTCCCCGCACTACTATTTCTTGTAATCCTTGTGATACAGGGATGTGGCCAGTCAAAAAAATCTCCCCCTGATTCGCAGATCAGAATCAAAAGGGTTGAAGAAAATCTGTTAGGAATAATAAGAGTTGAGGGCGAGGGTGACGGCAAGCGGACGATCGAAGAGCGAATGGCTCACTACAAAGTACCCGGTCTGAGCATCGCAGTTATTAAAGACTATCAACTAGATTGGGCAAAAGGGTATGGACAGGCAGATGTGAGTGGAAATAGAGATGTTACAGAACAGACCGTATTCCAGGCAGCGTCGATCAGTAAATCTCTTAATGCAGTGGGTCTCTTGAAGCTTGCTCAAGATGGTAAGATTGATTTGAACTCAGACATCAACACGTACCTCACCGGATGGAAATTTCCATACGATGATGTTTCGAAGGGAAAGAAAATAACTATTGCCAACCTGTTATCTCACACCGGTGGGCTTTCGGTTCATGGCTTCCGTGGTTATGAGCCCAATGAGCCATTACCTGCCGTGGCTGAGATTCTGGATGGTAAATCGCCAGCGAATTCGGATGCTGTACGTTCCATGTTCGAGCCCGGCGTGGCTATGCAATATTCAGGCGGGGGGACGACGATCACTCAACTTATCGTTACTGAGATTGCGCATAGTCCATACGACGAGTTCATGTCGACGACCGTGTTGGCGCCGATGGGTATGGATAACAGCTTCTTCACCCAACCACCGCCTCAAAGCAAAAGCTCCGTACTGGCTACTGCTTACCGTCAAGATGGAAGCGAAGTAAAAGGTAAATTTCATATTTATCCTGAGCAGGCTGCCGCCGGACTCTGGACAAACCCAACAGACCTGGCGAAGTATATTATAGAGACCCAATTGGCGCTTGAAGGAAAATCGGCAAAAGTCCTTAACCAGTCCTTTACAAACATCCGGCTCACCCCATACGTTAATAATGTAGGGTTCGGAATCTTCATTAGTAAAATAGACAGCAACGAATACTTCGGACATGACGGAGCTAACGAAGGTTTTCGCTGCGCATATCTGGGAAGTATGAAGGGTGGCAATGGTGTTGTTGTTATGGTCAATTCGGACAATGGGATGATCTTACAGGAGATCGTCCATAGTGTTTTCTCAGTCTATGGATGGGACGAATTCAAACCGATCACAAAACAAATTGTAGCGCTAACCCCGGAGCAATGGAAATCATTGGATGGTCGTTATGAACTTGAAGGCGACAAGAACATGCAGCTTCAATTTACTTCGGGAGATGATAAACTCACTTTGAAACAGCTTTGGGATGGTAGGGAGGTTACCTTTGAAGCCGAATCCGAAGTGGAATTCTTCTGTAGAGATTCTGTCTTCCCCCTTAAGTTTACCAAGAACACGCAGGGAGAAAGTACCCAGGTTCTGGCATTTGGTAGGGATGTGTGGGTGAAGGTGAAAGAGAAATAGCTAAAATATTTATCTCCTTTGTTGTTGTGCGATACCCTTAACCGGGGAGCTATGTGAGCAGCTACACCGAACGCAAAAAAAAACTCACATTTCAATCCCAATCGCATTATATTGGCTTCCGATGACTGTCTTGAAAAAGCAATCGTTCCGGTCCCTTGGTGGCGCATCGCCAGTGCGAATCCTCTTGACTATTGCAGTGGTCTTGAATTGCCTCTCGTATCTTAATGCACAAACACGGCTGATATATAATATAGACAGCCTGAAAAGGGTGTTGTCAACAGACCTGGCCGACACGAACAGGGTTTGGGCACTTAACAACCTCGCACGCAACATCCGGAATACAGACAGTATCCCAATACTAACTGAACAAGCCATTACCTTATCGCAGAAGGTTGGATTTGTAAAAGGCGAAGCAGAGGCGTATAACAGCCTTGCCCTCTGGTATAATCAAAATGGCAACTACCCCAAGTCACTAGAACATTACCTGCGATCGATAAAACTATCGGAAAGCATCAACTACAAAGCTGGCTTGATTCGAAGTTACAATAGTATATCCACCGTGTATTTGTATCTCCAGGATTACTCCACGTCCATCAACTATGCCCGAAGGGCCAGAAATCTTTGCATAGAGCTCAACGACGAAGTCATTCACTCGGTCGCGTCCTCATGGCTAAGCAAGTCGTTTATAGAATTGCATCGTGGAGATTCGGCATTAAAATATGCTCAGGAAAGTTATGAGGTTGCTACTCGCACGAAGGCATTCTTTCCACTTTATCTCGCAACTGCAAGGTTGGGTGAGATTCACGCATCTGAGGGCAACTCTCCACTCGCATTAGAATACTTGCGACTATCTCTTAACTACAGTAAAAAGGATGGACGTTTTTTTCGGATTGCCGGCGCACACCTGGAACTTGCTGAAGTCTTCAAAAGCAATGGAATGACGGACTCTTGTCGCTGGCATGCCCAACAAGCTTTTTCAATGTCGCAGTCCGAGAATCTCACGGCCCCTCTGCTAGGCGCGAGCCTTTTGCTTTCGGACCTTTACGAAGGAACTAACAACAATGAAAGTTTACGCTATCACAAGATTGCCCTGGCGGCAAAAGACAGTCTTTTCAGTCAGGACAAAAACATGCAGGTTGAATTGTTAAAGCTGAATGAAACTCTTAGGCAACAGGAAATTGAAGCGACTCGTCAGCAGATGGAAACTGAACGGAAAACCAACCTTCAATATGCCGGCATCGCGTTGAGCCTTGTACTGTTTATTATTTTATTCCTGTTGTTCAGCCACTCCGTTATCGCCAATGAGGCTCTCATAAAATTCCTCGGTGTTCTCGCCTTGTTGATCGTTTTCGAATTTATCAACCTCCTCCTTCATCCCCTCATTGGAAACCTTACTCATCATTCTCCTTTGTTGATGCTGGCTGCGATGGTCTGCATCGCAGCTCTGATCATACCCGTTCACCATCGCCTTGAAAAATTCGTAACCCAAAAACTGATCGAAAAAAATAAAAAAATCAGATTGGAAGCAGCTAAGAAAGTTGTAGCCGCGCTTGATAAGGAGGATTAAAGTAGCCACGTGGCTGGGTAGCATGAACTAAGACAGATCGATGGGAACACTTCTCAACCTCTTGCCTGTTGCTGAATAAATGGCATTCAGGACGGCAGGAATAGCCAGCGGGCTGGAGATTTCACCAATGCCCCACGGTCTTTCGTCATCACTCTCAACGAAATGAACTTCCATGGGTGGACATTCATTCATCCTAAGCAATTTATTTTGATGAAAATTAGTGTACATAGCCCGGCCGTTTTTTATTGGAAGTCCACCATAAAGCAGAGCTGTGAGACCCCAGACAATGCCCCCCGTGATCTGGTTGCTTGCGCCGGAAGGATTGACCACCTTTCCACAATCCACGCCAATCGTAATTTTATCGATCGTCAATTTTTTTTCACGAACTGTTAGTTCAGCAATCACCGCGCAATAACTGTTGCCATAGGGGCACACCGCCATCCCCATACCCCGACCTGATTCCATTGGTTTTCCCCAGCTCGATTTCTCCGCTGCTAACTTCAAGACGCGAAGTATTCTGGAACCGGATACTGGATAAATATCACCGACAAAAACATCACGACCTTCCTTTAGCAATGCAAGCCGGAATTCATAGGGATCCTTTTTCAGGAACACGGCAATTTCATCAACAAAACATTCGCTGAAAAAACGGCCGTGACCTACTACGCCCCTCCACGCCGACGAATGCACAAGTTCCTCGTGTATCATGTCTTCGAAATCGAACCTGATGTTTGGAATATTGTAAGCCATAAACGGCAACTGTGCATCCGCGTATCTGGCGCCCCATGTATACGTTCGCAATTCCTTTTCGTACCATGCATAAAGGTTGTCATCCTTGTCAATCGCAGCCTGATACTCCATGTGTTGAAAGAGATGGGCGAGGTTGCATTGCTGGTCGTCTTCGCGCGTCCAGATCATTTTCACAGGAACGTTACCGGCTTCCCTGGAAATGTACACAGCTTCTACGGCCATGTCCGGATAATACCTTCTTCCAAAGCCACCACCAGAGGGAAATAAGTGCACTTTGATGTCTTCTTCCGCAAATTGAAATACGCGTTGCAATTCAGTGACGATAAGATTAGGAGCTTGCGATCCTAACCAAAGTACACAACCGCCGGACGTAACATGAGCAGTGCAATTCAGTGGCTCCATGCAGGAGTGGACTTGATGCGGAAAGACATACGATGCACGCAAGGTTTTTCTCACATGGTCCACATTGGAAAGTGCATTTGCATCCCCAGTAAAGCCTGTTGGATCTGTGCGACGCAGTGCACGCTGTGCAGCTAATTTTTTAAAATCCTCAGAATCATACTGGGCATTGATACCCTCATCCCAGGTAATTGTCAATGCCTCCCTGCCTTTCTTCGCAGCCCAGAAGGAATCGGCTACCACTACGACTCCTTCACGAATATCGTGCGGCATATAGGGTGTTTCTGTCTGAAGGCCCGCAATCGGTTTTGTGGTAAATACTTTTTTAACGCCTTTCACCGCCAGTGTCTTCGTGGCGTCAAAACTCTTTAATTTACCTTTGAATACGGGGCATCTCGCGATCACAGCATAAAGCATACCTGGCACTTTCACATCCAACCCATACTTCAATTCGCCTGTGACAATAGATGGAATTAATTTGGCTGGCCTTGATTTACCGATGAGTTGAAAATCCTTCGCGTTTTTTAATTTGATCACTGACTTAGTATCAATTTGTGTCGCCAGAGTCGCAAGTTCTCCAAAGCCAAGTTTTTCAGAAGATGCCCGGTTGATTACCATATGGTCTTTAGCATAACAATTTTCCGAGGATGTATTCCATTGTTTGGCGGCTGCATTGATAAGCATCTGCCGTGCGGTAGCGCCAGCGTTGCGCAAAGTGTCCCATTGATAGATAATGGAACAGCTTCCGCCCGTATCATGCCCTCCGTTCTTGTCGTTCTGATACTTTTTAAGATCTGCATCCGGAAATTCAACCTTCACTTTTTTCCAATCGGCACAAAGCTCCTCAGCGATGATCATTGCCATTGCCGTTGATATACCCTGACCCATCTCATGCTTGATGAACTGATACCGGACTTGTCCATCCGGTGTTATCTTAAGGAGGTCACCCAAAGAGTGTTCTGCGTCGTTAGATTCAATTTTTTTGTCGTGTTCAATCGCGAATGAATGCACGGCCAGTGTCAAACCTCCTCCGGCCAGCGCCGATGTTCGTATAAAATTTCTTCTGTTCATTTTGGTAGCTGTTCTTTGACCATCAATGACGCACGTCTTATTGCCTGGTGAATTCGCTGATACGTACCACATCTGCATAAATTTCCTGACATAGCAATTGTGATCTCTTCATTCGAAGGATCGGGGTTTTGCTTTAGTAACGATGCGGCACACATGATCTGACCAGCCTGACAATAGCCACACTGTGGTACATCTTCTTCTTGCCAGGCTTGTTGAAGAGGATGTGTTCCGTCTGCCGAAAGTCCTTCGATTGTTACAATAGATTTAGTGGCTACTGCTGATACAGGGATTGAACACGACCTGACGGCCTTTCCATCCAGATGGATGGTGCATGCTCCACATTGCGAAATGCCACAACCGTACTTAGTACCAGTGAGCCCGGCAAAATCCCGGATAACCCACAACAGCGGCATTTGTGGGTCCAAATCAAAACTCATTTTAGCGCCATTAATATTTAGGCTGATTAAGGCCATACTTTTTTTCCGTTTGTTATTCACCGAAATTTGAGTTAAAAATTGAATGGGAATTCCAAAATTCTACCAGGAACCTTTTCCTCATGACCTATAGTAAAAGCGGATAAACAAAAAAATGCAGGAGCTCACGACGGGCAGAATGAATCCTGGCTGGTGACTTTTGGAGGCAAGGCAATACCTATGGGATTGACTACGTTGAGTTTAGTCCGTTGCAACGTTTAGTTAGTCATACGCAAACCGCCATTCATGATGCGGAGTATCTTATTTCGGGATCTATCTTTAATTTAGGTACGCAATGAATTTTATAAGCACGCTTATTTACAGTAAAAACAAAGGGGTACGTATCCTAAGGCACGTTCTTTTCTGGGTCGCGAATCTGGTCAGTTACCTGGCAATTACTTCTTCGGGTACAGAACTTGAGCCGGTCGTAGTATTTGGCCTTATCTCAAGGCTTGCTTTAGTTGCAGGGGTCGTCTATCTCATTTTTTTCTACCTGATTCCCAGGTATTCGGAGGGTCAACACCTGTTTGAATTAGTTGGCTGGACGTTAGCAATCATGCTATTCATTGGAGTCGGCATACCCTATCTTCGCTATTATGTGATTAATCCATTGCTGTGGCCTGAATGTCCAGCGCCATCGAATCCCTTCTTCTTCGGTTCGATCCTGGCAGAGATTTTTAATTGGATGGCAGTGATCTGTACAGCAATAGCAATCAAGGTAACTAAAACGAAAAACGAGTTGCAGCAGAAGGCAGGCGAGTTGTTGAATGAAAAGAGACGTGCCGAACTAAGTTTTCTAAAGGCGCAAATGCATCCTCACTTCCTCTTCAATACACTTAATACGTTGTACCTGGAAGCAATAAATACCGACACCAGGAGTGAACAGATTGTATTACGGCTTTCCAATCTTATGCGATTCATCCTGGAGGAATGTAACAAACCATTGATCCCTTTAAAGAAAGAGATACAAGTGATTCATGATTATATCGAATTGGAAAAAATTCGCCATGGGAGCCGCCTGCAAATTGATTTTCAAAATAATGTGAAGGATTCCTCCGTTTTAATATCACCTCTTTTGCTGTTGCCGTTCGTTGAGAATAGTTTCAAACATACCCTGTCCCGGTTGCCTGGTATTATACCTATTACCATTCGGATAAGTTCTGATGGCGGATATATTTTACTCCATGTCGAGAATAACATGGCTGCAAAAAGCGCTGACATCATTAGCCGCGACGGAATGGGGATTCGCAATGTTCAGAAACAACTGGACTTACTTTTTGACAAGAATTACAAACTGGATATTTCTGCAAATGGCAAATACATTGTAAACCTAAGAGTTCCCAGCTTAGCCCTATGAATAAAATTCAATGCATCATTGTCGAAGATGAAAAAGCAGCGCAGGATGTTATCATTTCATTCCTGTCAAGGGTGCCGTGGGTTTCACTCGTAGGAAAGTTTGACGATGGTCTGTCGGCTTTGGAATTTTTAAAGAACAACGAGCCTGACCTTATTTTTTTGGATATTCAAATCCCTGGCCTCTCTGGTGTTGACTTTTTGAAAATCATAGAAAAAAAATCTCAGGTGATTATCACCTCTGCCTATTCACAATATGCCCTTGAAGCATTTGAACTCGATGTTCGTGATTACCTGATGAAACCTTTTGCCTTTGAACGATTCCTGAAAGCCCTGAACAAGATCTCAACAAGGCCCGAGCCGTCACAAATACACCAAATGGCGGACTTTCAAAGTATGGCAAACAGTTTTGCGTTTTTCAATGTAAACAAGAGGATGGTTAGGGTACAGTTTAGCGATATTCTATACATAGAGAGTATGAGAGAGTATACATCCATTAATACAGGTAAAGAAAAAGTCATTACCAAAATGGGTATTGGTGAAATGGAAAAAACATTAGCCGAGGGATTTGTTCGGGTGCACCGGTCATTTATAGCGAATGCTGCCAAAATCACTTCCTACACAGCAGAGGAAGTGTTTATAGATAAAATTTCTTTGCCTATCGGTCCCAATTATAAGCAGTCTGTAGAGGCTATCTTCGGGAGACAAACGTTGGGAAATGTTGATAGATCGCCAGCGGAGAGGAAGTCAAGCACACAGTAGTACAACGGTTTCAATCCGGGTAGGAACGTCTGGGGACTCAATCTTGTATCAAAGTTTTACAAACTTTAAATTTTTAACTCTTCCCCTCGACAGTTTAAATCCCGTCACCTGTCCGTTCTCGGTCAAGAATTCCATTTGGCCCATCCCACAACTGAAAGCTCTAGCAAGCACAATATCTGGGCTTAATTCGAAGTCCCCCAATCGCATGTGATGCAGCATCAGCTTGTTATTCGTGTAATCAATCTTATAAATTGTCTCGAATTCTTCGCTGTAGTAAGTTCCTGTGTATTGGCCTAATAGCGCCTGGTCGATCTTCAACGGGACGATCCTCGGAGCTACGAAGCCCCTGTATTTTAATGAATTGATCGAACCATCTTTCGACTTCACAAACGTGGCGGAAGCATTGTAAGCATCGATCCAAATAGTCGAATCCGATTTCGGCGCAGTCGAAAATTTTGGTTCGCCGTTGGCCTGAGTCATCAGCACCCCGTTCTCGAGGGTCAATGTCACAAACCAATTATCTCCAAGTCTATAAGTCCCTTCCTGCTTACGTGCGATTTCCGGTTTCAATGGTACTGTGGGTTGATCCTTTATTTTGTCGGAGATCGTGTTGTTGGTTGATTTCAATTTAGAACCAAGTACGGCCCTAGCTACGTCTGCGGCGGCTCCATAAGAATTGAACGATGCATCGTTGCCGAGAAGGATAATACTTAACTTTTCATCGGGGAAATTTAGTATCACAGTTCTATAGCCAGCCCATCCACCGGTGTGAGAGATGGTCCTGAGCCCCGACATTTCGCCTAATGAAAGCCCAAATGCATACGAATTCTTTTCGCCATTGTTTAACGGTACGGTTTCAAGCATTCGCAAGTAAACGGGATCTTTTGCGGACACACGAGACTCGAAATGTAGTACCCATTTACAAAGATCATCGACGTTGGTAAATAATGAGCTCGAACCAAGTGCAGTCAGGCCAGTCATGTTCTTATGATAGGAATCATTTTCCTTATGATAGGAATAGGCCATGTTCTTTACAAGCTTGCTCTCCTCGTCGAGGAAATGAGAGTTGACCATTTTTAGCGGGGTAAAAATATTTTCATCGGTCCATTCGCGAAAAGATTTCCCTGTTACACGTTCGACGGTAACTGCGAGCAAGTTATACCCTGTGTTGCTGTAGGAATACTTTGAACCCGGCGCAAAGTCGAGATCCTTCTGATGTTTGATCATCCTCATTATGTCATCGAAGGAAAAGTCTTCATTCCAACGCCAGCCTGCCACGTTCAAACCTTCGGGCCAATCGCGAAGTCCGCTGGTGTGATGAACGAGGTGGTTGATCGTGATGGTTTGTCCAAAGTCCGGAACTTCAGGAACGTATTTATGGATGTCGTCGGACAACGAGATTTTTCCCTGTTGAATAAGTGTGCTAATGGCTAAGCCAGCGAATTGTTTGGAGACCGATGCAATGTCGAATATACTGGGTGATGTGATCGGAATATCATATTCCAGGTTGGCAAGCCCATAGCCTTTTTTGAAGATTGTTTTTCCGTTTTGAACAATGCCAGCTGCGACACCAGGACCCGATTTGTTGTTATAGTTCGAGAAGATCCCGTCAAGCTTGGTCGTGAGAGAATCCGTTTTCTTTTGTGCAACGGTAGTGAATGCGATCAATACACACGCGAGGGACACAGGTAATTTCATATGCATTTGGGTTTGCCGCTTGAACTTACAAAAACCAGCTTTTTCCTGTTGGATTGTTTTGAAATCCGGAGCCTATCGGGCAAGTTTTATTTTTAGAAAGGTCCGTTGTTCTTGAATGTTATTCGCTCCTCAGGCTCCTTGCCGGATTAGCCATCGCCGTCTTAGCCGCTTGCATTCCCACAATCACCCAAGTAAGCAAAAGGGCTAGCCCTCCGCCATTCACCATTCGAGCTCCACTCTTACGAAAGTTCGGCAACGTCGGACTTGCCAAAACGGTGCCATTACTTTTTTGCGCAAAAAGGAGAAGAAAAATGGTCTTTAGAAAAATGATGGCAAGCGTTAGCGGACAATACCGTTCAGAGGCGGGCATGGGATCGGCTGACCTTCCGGTCAGCCATTCATTCGATTATTGAACTATTTAGTTTGTCGGAATCAATGTTCTTTGTTTCGTCTTACGGCCCATTCATTTCGCAATCATCTGTTCTGTGATATTATCCGGAACACTTAATTCATATTTATTGCCCCATTCCTTCAAGGCGTTAAATACCGGAACCAACGCTTTACCTTTCTCCGTGAGAAAATACTCCACCCGAGGTGGGATCTCAGGATAGATCACGCGTTTGATAATACCATCACGCTCCAAATCGCGAAGCTGTGTAGTGAGCATCTGTTTACTGATGTCTTTCAACATCATATTCAATTTCCCGAACCGATTAACGTCGTTGTTGATCAGGTAAAGAATGAGGATTTTCCATTTCCCGCCGATCACTCCCATGGTCGCTGTCACTGGACAGTTCACGAGGTCTGTCATTTTTATTGCCATTCTTGCTTTGTAACTAGTTTATTATCAGTAATAGTCCTTTTTATATGACTATATCAGAATATTGTTCCTACCTACAAAAATAAGACTTCTGTGTTAGAGTTACAACGCGTAAGCGCCTAGCGCATGCACTAGGTGACCGCGAAATCCAACAAAACAAAAACTCAATACCCGTATGAAAAACTATGTAATCACAGGATCAATCGGTCATATCAGCAAACCGATAGTAACAGGGTTGGTAAAAGCCGGCAAGAATGTTTCAGTCGTCACCAGCAACGCCGAAAAGGTAAAAGAGATTGAAGACCTCGGCGCCAAGGCGTTGGTTGGCTCCGTAGAAGAAAACGCTTTCACTAAAAAATCCTTTGCAGGAGCTGATGTCGTTTACACCATGATCCCTCCAATCTGGCAAACAAATAACTGGCGGGCATCCCAGCATAAAGTAGCCGACAATTACACTGAAGCGATCAAAAGCAACAATGTCAGGTACGTCGTGAACCTGAGCAGCCTGGGTGCACATTTGGGTGAAGGAACCGGACCGGTCATTGCATTGCATGATTTCGAGCGTTCGCTGAATTCAATTCCAAATCTTAATGTGAAGCACTTGCGCCCATCTTTTTTCTACTACAACCTGCTTAATCAGGTTGGGCTCATTAAACAAGCAGGAATCATGGGAGCAAACTATGGTGATGGTGATCAGAAAATCGCGCTCGTCCACACACGAGACATTGCTGACGTTGCTCTTGATGAACTGTTAAAACTGAATTTCAGTGGAATCTCTGTTCGACACATTGTAAGTGATGAACGCACTGGCGCGGACATAGCAAAGGTGTTGGGCAAGTCCATCGGAAAAGATCTGCCCTGGGTGATGTTCTCGGACGAAGAACAATTGAACGGTTTGTTGAATGGTGGCGTACCCACCACGCACGCTGCTTCATTTGTTGAGATGGGGGCTGCCTTCAGGAATGGTAAAATGCAGGAACTTCTTTCAAAAGAGAAAACCGTTGGGCCGACAAAGCTGGAGGATTTTGCAAAAGAGTTTGGCGTCGCTTACAACGTATAGACTATCGTGATCGTAGTGTCCGGTTGAAAGTTGTGACCGGCACTGCGCATCACTGGATAACTGATCAGACCTCAAACGTAGTTACGCCCGATTCCGGACAAGATACGCCACAATCGCACGCTTAGGTTCATAAATTCGATTATTTAGAAGCTTTTCCGTGTGGCTGATTTTTTGCAAACGGGTAACAAACACGTTTGAGACTATGATCTATCACAACATCATCCTCGCGATCCGTTCATACCTTCGATACAAAATTCCCTTCTTTATCAATCTAATCGGCCTCTGCACCGGACTCGCTTCCGCACTGCTGATCTATTTGTGGGTGAATGATGAAGTCAACTTCGATCGTTTTCACCAAAATAGCGATCGGATATTCCAGGTGATGGAACACCGTCAGCAAACAGATGAGACCAAGATCTCAGATGAAAGTTCGGGTATGCTTGCGGAAACCATTGCCGATGCAATGCCCGAGGTTGAATATGCTGCAGCCATCGCGCCGTCTTCATGGTTTCAGAAATTCACACTATCGATCGGAAATAAAAATGTCAAAGCGTCGGGACAATATGTAGGTCCTGAATACTTTAACATCTTCTCATTTCCCCTATTGCATGGCAACAAATCCGATGTATTGCGCGACAAAAATTCGATCGTCATTTCGAGAAGCCTTGCTGTGCGATTGTTTGGAACAACGGATAACGTCGTTGGAAAAGCGATCGAGTATCAGCATGAGCGGCAATTTCAGGTAAGTGGTATTTTCGAAGACCTTGCTGTTAACTCCTCAGAGCAATTCGATTTTGTTCTCTCGTTCGAATATTATAAAGACATTCAGTCGTGGGTAAAAAGCTGGTCGGCCAATCACGCAGGTCCGCACAATTTCGTTGTGCTTCGCGACGGTAGCGATCCGAATGCTTTTAATAAAAAAATAGCGGGGATAATTTCACAACATACCGAAGAAAAAAACCGCTCTGCCTTTGTGCTTCCCTACGCCGATAACTACTTATACAACTCTTTCGATCACGGCGTGCGAACCGGCGCAAGAATAGACAATGTCAGGTTATTCTCATTGATAGCAATATTCATACTTCTGATCGCCTGTATCAATTTCGTGAACCTGTCAACAGCACGTGCTTCCCAACGCATAAAAGAAATTGGCATCAAAAAGGCGACGGGCGCATCACGAAATCAGTTGATCGTTCAGTTTCTGTGCGAGTCGCTGCTACTGACCAGTATATCGGTATTTATTTCGCTTGCGATTGTGTATGCCATATTGCCTGAATTCAATATTCTCACTGGAAAACAAATTGTATTAAAGCCCATCGACTTATTCTTGCCATTAATTACTATTACACTGATTACTGCTCTGCTAGCTGGAAGTTATCCGGCACTGTACCTATCTGGCTTTGACCCGGTGGCAGTATTGAAAGGAAAGCTCAATATTTCGTTTGGAGAGCTATGGGTCAGGAAAGGCCTTGTCGTTTTTCAATTTACTTTGACCGTCGTGCTCGTCGTCATAGTGATCATTGTCTACGAACAAATTCAATACATTCAACACGAAAAGCTTGGTTACAACAAAGATCAAATCATTCGGTTTGATTCCGAAGGAAAGGTTTTGAATACGCAGGAGACCTTTGTCAATGCCCTCGAACAAATTCCGGGGGTGCTACATGCGGCAGGCAGTTACCACAATATTATCGGGAGAAATTTTGGAACGAATGACATCAGCTGGGCTGGAAAAAATCAGGATGACAATATTTTTTTCGAAGGAATGGTTGGAAGTGCCGACCTTCTCGAAACACTCGACATGAAACTGACACAAGGCAAAGGTTTCAATAAGGACGGTCCACTTATGGACGAGATTATTGTTAATGAAGAGGCAGTGAAAACTATGGGCATGGCAGAACCCATTGGTAAAGTGATCGAATTGAATGGACAGCAGCGAAAGATCGTAGGAGTACTTCAGGATTTCCATTTTGAATCACTTCATATTGCCGTTGCTCCAATGTACTACACGCGAGCCGCTGATGCTGATAACAGCTGGTATAAGATCCTTGTCAAACTGCAGGCAGGACATGAACGCGAAACAATTGAACGGATCGAATCATTCTACAATACTTATAACCCAGGATTCATCCTTGACTACGCATTTCTGGACGAAGCATTCCAAAAACAATATACCTCCGAAAATCGCGTAAGCCTTCTCTCGAAGTACTTCGCGACCATCGCTCTGGTGATCAGTTGCCTTGGATTAATTGGCCTCACAGCATTCACGACAGAACGAAGGACGAAGGAGATTGGAATCAGGAAAGTGCTCGGAGCAAGCCAGTTTAGTATCATCCATTTAATTGCTGCGGGTTTTCTTCAAATCACATTGGTGTCGATCGTTATAGCATTGCCGATGAGCTACCTTGCGAGTCGCGAATGGCTCGACACATTTGTATACCACATCGACCTTCAATGGTGGTATTTCCTTGCGCCTGCAGTGGCCGTGCTGGCGATAGCCTGGCTGACGGTAAGTTTGCAGGCATTGCGACCTTCGGGTGCAAATCCAGTGAACAGCCTGAAAGTTGAATAGAAATCAAACCAAATGACCGCATCAATCGAACCAACAACTAAAACTTAGTCTGACCTCAAACAGCGAAAACGTATCCAGTCAATACGTTAAAATATGAATAGGGATTGGCAAAAGGATTATTGATAGCCGCGACGCCTCAGCCAATGTCAGTCGCGCTGGCATCTACCATTCAATTCACCGAAATAAAAATATCCACTTCTGCATTGCTCCAATCTTTGCTTCGGTCGTCATAAATTTCAAAGTCAGAGCGGTATGCTCTTGCAATAGGTGAATTCCATATGTCTTTCCATGTGTTAGCGACGCAATCGGGCATTGTTCCCTTTGCAACAATTTTTTGATAGGATGCTTTTGGAATAGATAACTTCTCTAAGCCTTGTGGAATTTCAGTATCCGGTTTTACTTTCACGCCAATAAAATAAGAAAAAGGTTTTGTGAAGTCGCCTTCGTATCTGTGATACACGGCAACTATTTCATTAGTCAATTTTTGGGGAATAGTTGCAGCATAGTTTCCCTTTTCAAATTTCTGCCAGAGAGTTCCACAGTCTTTGCCGGACTGTCCGTTAGCGTTGGTTGTCGTTGTTCCCAGGGATAAGCCGATCAGCGTGATTTCTTCGAGTTCGATATTGTTCATAGTCAGTAAAACTAGTTAAAAGAGTGATACCTGGTGAATTCTCTTAACAACATCGAAAAAATTACAGTAACTATTCCAATGCTTTGCGTTCCTTGCGTCTCTGCGGTAAATGAAGTCATGCAGTGTGCCCTTTTTTCACCGCCCTCCTTCGCAAGACTTCGGGCAAGCAAGGACGCGAGGAACGCAAGGGTTCGCAAAGCCCATTGTTTGAAATCAGAACGGATAGTTCTTTCTATACTTCAACCAATCACTCTTCAAATCCCACTACGCTTATTCGATTGTCGAATTGCGAAGATTGTCAGAAACAATATTCTCTGTTTCGTCTACTCTGGCGAATGCCCTTTTCATTTTATCACGATCAAATTCCTTTTCATTGTTGGCAAGCCAGATAGTGGCTATGCCGTTCCCAATGAAATTGGTGATCGCTCTTGATTCAGACATAAATCTGTCCACACCTAGCAATAATGCCAACCCTTCTATCGGAATTACTTTAACGCTGGTGAGCGTTGAGGCTAATACTATGAAGCCACTGCCTGTCACACCGGCCGCTCCCTTTGACGTTAACATGAGTATTCCGATAATAAGCGCGATCTGTTCCCAGGTCAATACTACATTGAAGGCCTGTGCCAGGAATATCATAGCCATGGAAAGATAGATAGTGGTTCCATCCAGATTAAAAGAATAACCGGCCGGTACCACCAATCCAACAACGGGTTTGGAGCAGCCCATCCGTTCCAGTTTTTCCATTAAGGATGGCAACCCTGCTTCAGAAGAGGATGTCCCCAACACTACCAGCAATTCTTCACGTATGTATTTCAGAAAACCGATAAGACTGACGTGATACATTCGAAGCACCAAATTCAAGACCACAAAAATAAAAATAGCCATGGTGGTGTACACAGTACCCATCAGCTTCGCCAAAGGATAAAGCGCTTCAATACCATACTTGCTTATGGTAAAGGACATACCGCCAAATGCTCCAATTGGCGCCAGCAGCATTATTTTATGCAATCCTTTAAACACATATTTCGAGATCTTTTGGAGCGTCGAAACTATTCTTTCTTTCCTGGAGTAGTAATTGAGAACAACGCCTGTTAAGCAGGCAACGAGTAAGGTTTGCAAGGTGGAATTATCGCGAAGAAAATTCCAAAAACTGAATGCCCCGCCGCTGGTGTACCTGGACACATCTCCTCCCTGAACAGAAGAAGTATCAATGCCACTGCCTGGTTTAATAATGAGGGCAACTGCGACTCCCACGATCAGGGCAAACGTAGTGACCACTTCAAAATACAACAGTGCCTTTGCGCCCACGCGCCCTACTTTTTTCAAATCACCCATGCTTACAATACCAAGGGTAATAGTCAGGAAAATGATGGGGTTGATGAACAGTTTGACGAGATTGATAAAACAATCTCCCAAAAATTCACTGAGTGTGACTCCAAACTTTATTTCTTGTCCCAGGAATCTTGTTCTGAAAGCGCTTTCCAATACAGGATACAGCGTAAATTCAGTAGCGAAATGTCCCACCAATATGCCAGCCGTTATTGCTAATAGGACCCAAAAAGTAAGATTGGTAATCAGTTTCTTCATTAAGAATGGCGCTCGTTAGTCGTTTGGCTTCGTAAAATAGCTTATTATGCCATGTTGTGGAAATCAGTGTCCCGACGTCACCCGAGAACTCGGGGCTATATCGGGCAATGCAGTTGTGTTCACAAACCCTCAGGCGGCAAGGGAATCAATCAATCACTAAATCCACAAATCAATAAACAATAAGGTAACTACTGTTTGCAAATGGCTCCGACAAGTTCATCGAGTGCTACTTAACAAACAACGCAACAAACAGCACTACAATCTTATTTTTAAGCAATTCTCTGAGCGCCCTCAACGCATGGGCGACATGTTTCTCAACTGTGCTCACCGAAATGTCAAGAAACTTACTGATGTCGCGGTTTTTCATATCCATGATATAACTTAACGTAAATACTTCACGGCACTTTTGAGGAAGACTTTCGACAGCCCGGTCGATGTCGTTTTGCAATTCGCTCATGTATAACTTCTGAATAACCTCGTTTTTGTCGGGGTCAAGGAAGCTCGCCTCAAAGTCTTTCAGTTCATTCTCAATATGCCGGTGTTTCAAATCAAGCATTTTTTGGCGATTGATGTGGTTGAGACATCGTGCATATGCGGCTTTGAAAAGATAACTTGTAATAGATGTGTGTATCGTGATGGTTTGCCTGTTCTCCCAAACGTAAATAAATAAATCCTGGACAATGTCTTCCGCAGTTTCATTGTCCACAAACAGGCAGGCATACGCCTTAAGATTTGGGTAGTGATCCCTGAAAAGGTCATTGAATGACGCCCTGTCGATTTTAAACGGATGTATTCGATAGTTGCCTGACAGATCTTCTGACATTGGGATTTCTAAAATTCATCCACGTTGTAAAATAACTTCAATAAGTTGAACTGTCACAAAACATATTGGGGGATAAATAGTACTATTTTTTTTTCGAGTGTATAGCGGTTTTTTGATCCTCACTTGTCATATCAATGGCATGTATAATACCGAGACACATGGATGAACAAATGATGATCAGATACTTTCGGGGAGAATGCTCCCTGGAAGAGGAGGCCATTCTCCGTGAATGGCTCCAGAAGTCCTACGAAAACAAAAAGCTTTTCTACGAACAAAAAGCATTGTGGAATTACCGACATGTAAAACGATTCGGCACCGAGGAACAGATAGGCAGGGCAATGTCGACGTTTAACAACAAACTTAATGATGCGGAGTCGCGAATACAAAAGAGAGTTTTCTTCAGGCTTGCCAAATATGCCGCAGTGTTCATTTTCACGTCGACTTTATCGGTTTTCCTCTATATCTCGTATCAGCGTCAGACTCGAGATGGAAGGCTTATGACCATCTCAGTAACGCAAACCGATAGCAGCAGGCTTGTCACTTTAGTCGATGGAAGCCGGGTATGGCTAAACAGCAACAGTAGCATATCTTACCCTAAAGAATTTTCACACGACGAACGAATGGTTCACCTCAGGGGCGAAGGATATTTTGAGGTAGCCCACGATTCGCTACACCCTTTCATAGTGAAGACGGATGCTGTTCAGGTCAAAGTTTTAGGGACTTCGTTCAATATCCTTTCTTCAGAGAAAAAGACAGAGACTACGCTCGTGACAGGGCGCGTTATCATCCAAAATAAAAAAGGCGACAACCTGGCGGTGCTAACCCCTGGACAGATGGGCGCGTTTGATAATGCCAGTCAATATCTTTCAGTAAACGTGGTGGATGTTGAGCAATATATTGCGTGGCGTCAGGGAACGGTTTCGTTCACCAATACAACATTAGGCAACATCGCCGGGAAGCTTTCAGAGTTATATCAGGTGCGTTTTGTATTCGACAGTTCCAAAGTTGATCGTACGGCGTACAATTTCAATTTCCGGAAAGGTCAGCCGCTTGACGAAGTGCTGGAGATGTTGAGTTTTATTGCTCCCATCAAGTATGTCGTGCAAGGCGAAGAAGTTTTCATTACGGGGTTTAATCAATAACCAACTATGAGACCAATATTCGCAACAACGCAGCTTGCACTGATGTGGTACTGGATGTTGACCTGCTTTATGATAACCCTCTCAAGCGTGCCATCAGCCGCTCAAAGTGAGTCAATCAGTCTAAACCTGGAGGAGGTGCCAGTGACCACAGTGCTCGATGAAATAAAAAAGCAAACAACGTATCGGTTTTCGCATAGCATTGATTTAAACAAAATATTAAAAGAACGGAAAGTTACTATCCGGGCAACCCGGGAGTCCATCGAACAGATCTTATCCACGTTGTTCGACGATACTGAAATTGCTTACAAGGTTGTTGGCAATGATGTACTGCTTTCAAAAAAAAATTCCGAAGCGGAAGCGATGAAAAGCGACAAAATCCTCACACAAATCATCAAGGGCAAAGTGGTTGATAAGGAAAGTAAGGTACCGTTGGTTGGCGTAAGTGTTGTTTTGATCGGCGATACTTTACGGGGAACTTTTTCGGATGTAAATGGCATGTTTTCGTTCAAAGTACCGATCGGCAGGCAAAGCTTTGAATTCTCCTATGTGGGTTATGAGGAATCCAATGCACTCAACATTTTGGTGATTTCCGGAAAAGAAACTTTTTTGAATGTTGAAATGCGCGAATCGATATTCAATCTCAACGAGGTTGTTGTTAAGGCAGACCAACAAAAAGGCATGCCCCTGAATTCAATGGCCGCCGTTAGTGCGCGACAGCTCACGACCGACGATGCAAGCCGTTACGCCGCGGGCTACTACGACCCTGCCCGCATGGTGAGTGCATTTGCCGGCGTTATGACCGCCGATGACGAGCGCAACAATATTATTGTTCGAGGGAATTCGCCATTGGGATTGTTGTGGAAGCTTGAAGGAATTGAAATACCAAACCCAAACCATTTTAACCAGGGGCAGGGAGATGGTGGAGGTGTCTTCAGCATAATATCTTCCGATGCGCTGGCGAATTCCGATTTCTTTACCGGTGCTTTTCCTGCAGAATATGGGAATGCCACTTCAGGCATTTTAGATCTGAATTTTCGAAAAGGTAATCCGGACAAGCATGAATTCGGGATCCTGATTGGAATGATCGGTTCTCAAGTTACATTGGAGGGGCCTTTGGCTAAGAATAACAAAGCATCATACTTCGTCAACTACAGGTACGGCAATCTTCAGTTTTTGAACGAATTGGATTTGATTGGACTAGATGAAAATCAAAAGCCATCTGTTTTTCAGGACTTGAACTTCAACATGAATTTCAATACCAAAAAAGCCGGCACCTTTTCTCTCTTTGGCATAGGAGGGATCAGCTCCACCGGCACCCTCAGCCAAAAAGATTCGATGGCCTGGAGATTCAATTTGGATCTTCAGCACGGAGAGACGGAAATTCACAAAATGGGCGTGGCTGGAATACGCCACACCCTCACTTTGCGCGATCATAAAACATTTTTGAAAACAATTGTGGCGCTTACGGACACGTACGATAAGAGAGAGGAACGCTCATTAAATAATAACTACGAATATGAAATGAAAGATAACAGTGAGTATAGCTATCCTGCACTAAGGACAGCCATTATCCTGAACACTAAATCCAATTCACGCAATACCATTCGGGCGGGTCTGATCTATAATCAGCTCTTTTTCAAAATTTACGGCAAGGAATTCTATAATCTGATCATTCGAGGCGATGAAGGGATCCAGTTTGTACCCGTTAATGAAGTTTATGTCGACCAGAAGGGACGGACTGGCGTGGCCGAAGCATTTTTTCAATGGAAGCATCGCCTGACGGATCAGTTCGAATTAAATTCCGGGGTGCATCACACCTATCTGCTGTTGAATAAGAACTACTCATTGGAACCACGGCTGGGGTTGAAATGGCAGGCAAGCAATAAATCATCCTTCAGTTACGGTTTTGGATTACACTCCAAAGTTGAACCAATCTCCGTTTACTATGCAAATATAATGGCTGCCGATAGCACGGTTTCAACGGCTAACAAAACCCTGGAACTTACAAAGGCGTTGCATCAGGTGATTGGTTATGATTTGTCTCTTCGAGAAGATCTGCGATTGAAAGTTGAAGCATATTATCAGTATCTGTATGACGTGCCTGTTGGAGCGAACGCCGCCAACACTTATTCGCGGATTAACGATCTATTTGGAATACCCAATTCGAACCTTCAAAATAAGGGAAAGGGTTATAACATAGGCATTGACCTGACATTGGAAAAATTTTACAGCGACAACTATTATTTTTTGGTAACAGGTTCGGTTTTCGACTCAAAATATAAGCCGGCCAATGGCCAGACCTACAACACGTATTTCAATACAAATTATCAAGCCAATTTGCTGGCTGGAAAAGATTTTAAGGTTGGAGGGAATCACCAACACATTTTTAGCCTGAATTTTAAAACCCTTACACATGGTGGCTTTCGCTATACACCCGAGGCATTAGCAAAGACCACAAATGATATTATTTACACTTACCCGATTACATCGGAAACCTATGAAAAACAAACACCCTACTACTTGCGAATGGATTTGGGCTTAAAGTACAGACGGAATAACCCTTCTTATTCCTGGATTATTTCGCTCGATGTACAAAACATTACCAACCGTCAAAATGTGATTACCTATAACTACATGGTTGCGCCGAATAATCGGGACGAATTGGTTCCCATTGCGCAAACCAGTATCGGTATCGTTCCGGTACTCAATTTCAAAGTGGAATTTTGATCAAAGATAAATTCCCGGCTAAAATCCTTACAGGCAACTTCACGAAAGGTGACAAGTGCTTGTTATTAAAATACTTCATTTAATAGTCCACACAAACCCAAAGATTCAATATTTTAGGATCTGGGAAAGTGATCGTCCGCCGAATCGCTCACAAAAAGATTTGTCCCAAGGTGATCGAATTCGGTCAAAGCCTGTACGGCGGGTGACTTATATGTATGCGTTGGGACCTGAAAACAAGTACAACACTCAAGACTTGGGGCTGGCATGGTTATTATGCCAATATAGGAGACGTTGTATTGTAATAAGAGAAATTAAGTATGTTAAAGAGTTATGTTATCATAGGCTGGAGAAGCCTTCTGCGGAATAGAGGATATTCCTTTATCAATGTTAGCGGCCTTGCTCTGGGCTTAACAGTATCCATACTTATCGGCTTGTGGGTCCACGATGAATTGTCATTCAACACCTACCACAAAAACTACGATCGCATTGGCCAGGTATACTTCACAGACATTAATCCTGAAACAGGTGTTTTCAATGTACGGCAGTCCCAATGGTTTCCATTAGGTGCAGCATTGAAAAGTCATTACGAAAAGTACTTCAAACACGTTTTGATGACCTGGTGGCCGGGAGACTGTACGCTGTCGCTGGATGAAAAGAAAATTGTCAAGAGAGGGCAGTTTATTGAGGCGGGAGCCCCGGAAATGTTGTCGTTAAGAATGCTGAAGGGAACGTATGCAGCGCTGAAGGACCCGCACTCCATATTGCTTTCCAACTCAACCGCTACTGCCTTTTTTGGTACAGAAGATCCGATGAATAAAAGCATTAAGATCAACAACACGATGGACGTGATCGTTACCGGCGTGTATGAAGACCTGCCGGCCAATACGCAGTTTGGTGACATTACGTTTTTTGCGCCGTGGTCATTGTTGGTCGAGTCAACGGCATGGATCAAGGGAAATGAAAATTCCTGGAGCAGTGATTCATTCATCATCTATGTTCAGGTCGAATCGAATACAACCCTCGAATCGGTGAACGCCGGCATATCGGATTTCTTTCGCACTTACAGTTTGTTCAAATCCGATGCCGAGTATGTCGAAAAGTATAAGCCCGTCATTTCTTTGTTCCCAATGAGTCAATGGCATCTGTTTTCAGAGTTCAAGGATGGAAAGCCGTCGGGTGGGCGTATCACGTTCGTCTGGCTGTTTGGTGGTATTGGTATTTTCGTCCTGATGCTGGCGTGTATCAATTTTATAAACTTAAGTACGGCCCGATCAGAGCAGCGCGCCAAAGAAGTTGGTGTACGGAAGGTGGTCGGTTCAGACCGCTCGAAGTTGATATATCAGTTCCTGATCGAATCATTCCTGGTAGTTGTGCTCGCCTTCTTATTCGCCGTCGTGCTGGTAAGCTTATCGTTGAATCTGTTTAATGAGCTGGCGGATAAGAATATTGTACTGCCCTTCAACAATCTGGTTTTCTGGATTATGATCAGTGCATTCATTGCGTTAACGAGCCTGATGGCCGGCCTGTATCCTGCTTTTTACCTATCTTCTTTTCAACCCGTGAAAGTATTGAAAGGAACTTTCCGAATGGGTCGTTATGCTGCCTTGCCTCGCAAGTTGTTGGTTGTGGTTCAATTTTCAGTCTCGGTCATGTTGATCCTAAGCACCATTATCGTCTACCAACAAATTCAGTATGCGCGCAACAGACCTCTAGGGTACAAGGGGGAAGGATTGATTTCAGTGCCAATAAATGATCCGAACTATAAAGGCAGGCATCAGGTATTGAAAACAGAATTGTATAACACCGGAATGATTTCACAGGTAGCTCTCTCATCGAGTCCGGTTACAGATATCTGGAACAACGGTGGAGGTTTCCAATGGGGAGGACGTAATCCCGAAAAAGATAATAATTTCGCAATTTGTAATGTAACGCATGATTTCGGTAAAACGATTGACTGGCAGTTGATCGAAGGGCGTGATTTTTCAAAAGACTTCAAGAGCGATTCGGCCGCTGTGATCTTAAACGAAACCGCTGTCAGATACATGGACCTAAAAGATCCAGTAGGGAAATACATTGGATACGGAGATAACATGAACTCCTTGAAAATTATCGGCGTGATCAAAGACCTGGTGATGCAGTCTCCTTATGAACCCGTCAAGCAAACAATTTTCTTCCTTGACCACAATGATTCTGCCGCAGCCAGGATAAACATCAAGATTAATCCCACCGTGAGTATGGCTGAAGCGTTGCCCAGGATAGAGTCGGTGTTCAAAAAAATAGTTCCGTCTGCTTCGTTCGACTATAAGTTTGTGGATGAAGAATATGGTCAAAAGTTCTCTGCCGAAGAACGCATCGGAAAATTATCCGGAGTGTTCGCCGTTCTGGCGATCTTTATCTCTTGCCTGGGATTATTGGGTCTCGCGTCTTTCGTAGCGGAGCGACGCACCAAAGAAATCGGCATTCGGAAAGTGTTGGGTGCATCGGTGAGCCAACTATGGCAAATGTTATCGAAAGATTTTATCGTGCTGATCGTTATCTCCTTTTTGATCGCTGCGCCCATCTCATATTATTTTCTTCACGGATGGTTAGAGCGCTACACGTACCGAACGGAAATATCGACGTGGATATTTTTAGTAACTGGTTTTGGCGCGGTGGCTATTACGTTACTGACAGTAAGTTTTCAGGCAATAAAGGCCGCACTAATGAACCCGGTGAAGAGCCTTCGCTCAGAGTGAGCTAATGCTTGTGCCGAAGTTCTCCTATTTATCGCGCCTGTCAACGGATGCAATCTGATTTGCGTGCCTTTGTTTTTCGTAACTCATCACGGCTTTTAACTCGCCATAGCCATACTTGCCTTCCAGGCTTGAATACAAGTCCTTTGAGGTAAATGTCTCCGGCATGTCCTTAATCGCTGATGCTATTACCGCCACAGTACTTTCAGACATAAATTTGAAAATACTTACCTGACCGATTTCAACTGCCTTGGCCAGATGCCCCTCGATCGTTCCCCTTGTGAGTCCTCTTGCGTTCGCTATATCATCAACAGAAAGTCCGTTCTCTAACAGCTTTAATGTGGTCTCGTATGTACTTGGCTCATCGGAGCCTTTCTTTGTTTTCTTGCCGCGCCTCGGTTTGGCCGCGGGAACCGTCCCAGTTGTCTTTCGAACCTCTTCCAGCAGCAATGTTCTCTCATCGGCGCGCTTTCGAATCAAATCATGGAAGTCGAAGTGGTCCGTGCCTTCCAGTATCCCAACCGATAAGAAAACTATCTTATCAACTTCCTGAATTTTATTTACCAGTAACTGATCAAGGTCGGAGAGTTCAGTCAAATAGCCTTTCACTCGCTTTTTCACTCGCGTCTCCTCCACATGCTTTAGCAGCAATTTCGCCAGTTCCCAAAGCCTCTTCCCGTAGTATTCACTTCCTTTTCTTATCCGATCCAAAAAGTCATGCTTCTCGCGGCAATCCAACAGACTTGCCAGTTGCCCCCTGAACTTCTGCAAATTGCTGGTCTCGGCGAGCAGTGCTTCCTTGATTTCCAATAACACGGGCATAGTCGACAAGTCTTTATCACCGTCATCATCGCGATGCCGTTGCATGTAGTTGATTTCCTTTGCCAGCGCACCAAAATCAAAAGTGCGTTCGATTATCAATCGTAGATAATCAATTTGTTTAACCTTAATCAGTCCTGAGAGTTGATCGGGCCGATGGTTTGTTTCAGTAAACGCAACTACCTGTTTGTCCGTGCTCACAACGCCGGGATCGATACGTGTACGCAAGATCAATCCGTCCAGGGAGCGCAAACGCGACAGGGCCACGTACACCTGTCCATCGGCGAATGCCTGGCCAACATCGATAATGGCTTTGTCAAATGTCAGCCCTTGGCTTTTGTGCACTGTAATTGCCCAGGCAAGCTTGATGGGGTACTGTTCAAAGGTCCCGATCACGTCGTCTTTTAATTCCTTCGTCTCGGCGTCGACACTATACTTCTTGTTTTCCCATATTAATTTCTTCAATGCATACGAAATGTGAGAACCAGCCATTTGCACTTCGATCTTTTTGCCGGAGATCAACGTCACAGTGGCCAGCTTCCCATTGAAGTACGCACCATCGCGATCATTCCTCGTGAACATGATCTGGGCACCCTCTTTCAGTTCGATACGCCTCAGCACAGGAAATAGGTTGTCCGGGAACTCGCCGCTGATCGATGCCTCCATGAATTGAGATTCACCTTCCAGCTGCTGCAAGGCATTTTGATTTAATTCGTCTGCCTTATTGTTGTGCGTTGTAAGCGTAATCACCTCTCGCTCACGCTCGATCTCTCTCATGGGCTTGTAGTACCGGTTGAGGACCTCAATGTCCCGGGCTGTCACCTGGTTATTGCGTAGATTATTGAGCAAGTCAATGAATGGTTCATCGCTTTGACGGAAGATCTTGTCCAGCTCGATGTACACAAATCCATCCTGTTGCAAAGCCTTCGATTCAAAAAACCAGGGGCTCTTATAAAATTGAGAAAGATTATTTCCATCCTCGCGATTTACCACAGGGGGCAATTGGTATAAGTCTCCGATCAGTAACAATTGGACGCCACCAAAGCTTTTCGCAAAGTTGCCCCTGACCGATTTTAGTCGATAGTCGATCGCATCAAGGAGATCCGAACGTAGCATGCTTACTTCGTCAATCACTAGCAGGTCGATCGAGCGCAGGACTTGTCTTCTCACACTGTCGAGAGGGTGTTTTTTTCCCAGCAAGTTCGCGTTGTACCATTTGCTTTCAAGGCCCGTGGGCTGTGAACGGTCGGGCAAAAACATGCCGAATGGAAAAAGAAACAAAGAATGGATGGTGACACCGCCCGCGTTAAGTGCTGCGATCCCCGTAGGCGCGACCACAACCATACTCTTATGTGTACGATCACGGAGTTTTTTGAGGAACGTTGTTTTTCCGGTGCCGGCCTTTCCGGTGAGGAAAATGTGGCTCGCGGTGCTGTTGATGAAGCGAATGGCTGTGGCCATTGACTCTGTCTCCCGCTGCAAACCATTACCAACTTCCATGACTAAATTATTTAAGAAGAAAGGTAATGAATAAAATTCATGAAGCTGGATCAGGAAAACCTGATGAATTCCTCATGATATGAACTGAAATGAGAAATCAGGTGGATATTTTTAGTAACTGGTTTTGGCGCGGTGGCAATTACGTTACTGACTGTAAGTTTTCAGGCAATAAAGGCCGCTCTAATGAACCCGGTGAAGAGCCTTCGCTCGGAGTGAGCTAACGCTTGCCTCAGTGTAGGAGCATGGCTCTCGAGAGAGCGGGGTAACTTTAGATTCTTTGACGCAGAAAAAAGCAGACATGAAAAAAAGCTAGATTAAGGGAGATATTCCAAAATCAATACACATATATATAATAGTGTGTCGATTTTGAAAATTAGCATCAATTTAATCTCGCTGAATTAAGAAACCCAAAATTGTGTAGAGGTGGCAGTTGTCGCCATGTCAAAGCCTCAGCTTGAGCATCGGTCAATACTTGCGCATGATTAGGATCAGGAACAGAACTAACTCGAATGCCGAACAAATAGTGCTTGAATCCAATCTGTCTTACGTCTCTTAAAGCAAGGAACTGAAGTTCCGTAGGCATTGAGTCAAATGAGATAGCAAAGAAATTACTAAGGGGGGATTCTCTTTGCCCCTGAATTCGCAGCAACATCGCTGAAAATAAGCCACCTAAATCATTGTGAGTTCCTTCCATAAGCAACGCAATATCTATTCCATTCGCTCTGGTTTTCATCAAACTAACTAAATGGAATGTGCCATTTTTCTCAGTTAGCGTCAACCAAATCGGAATCGTCTTTCGTGCATTCATATCGTTAACATTTTAGACTGACAATTAAGTTAGTAAAAGAAAAAGTAGCATAACGAAAAATCATAAACAGAAAGCAACATTGTTCAACTAAAATATGTAATTTTTTCCACTGATTTTGGCTAGATTCCAAGAGATTATCGGACGGCGACTTTAAATCCGACTGCCTTGGGCATAGGCTTTCTATGACTATCTATTCTCTATCCAATCCACCATCAGCTTGCCCTCGGCAAAAAGAAAGTGAAATTAACGAGCGCCACCGCAGACCAGCATGAAGTATTGGTTTCATACTTGAAAATATTACTTCGAAAATTATTTTACTATCAAAGGCCGTAAGCGTTAGTTGGCTACCCTCATTTATGCTACTTGGTCGTACTTTCAGCAAGTACGCCTGTATTTTCTGCCAGGAACTTATTATATCCATCAAGATATTCCTGCGGAGTGACTCTCCTCTCCCTGACGTGTGAAACATTGGTACGTATGCAATGATAGGTAAAATCATAAACGAGGTTAACGATTTCGGGTTTAGGTGTTAGCGTACCATCCGCACTCGAAATAAATGCTCCCCGCTTTCCCACTTTTTCAGCTCTAGCAATTTCAAGCATGGCAAAGGAAACCGGCAAACGAGCGGTATGGACACGCGCCAATACTTCGGGCGAGTCGGCGACGGATTTTTCGGCACGATCAAAGAGAGTGTTGTATACCGTTATGAGCGAATCGGAAAGAAAGGTTTCCCTTTGAGACAACTGCTCCTCAACGATGGGACCTCCGAAAATCAGAAGTTTGGCACCGGATTGTTTCATTTCATTCTGTAAAAGATTGATGTATTCGCGTATTGGATCCGCCGCCTTTCCATAGTACCCGGCTAAAAAATCATCCATCACCTTGTTGACGTCAACATCAGGGTTCCACATTAATTTGGCGATCAGGTACGCTTTGAGTTCATGAAATTCTCCTCCTGTTTCAGGGCTGCCTTGTTCGAAAACAGCAGAAATTCCATTGTCACGAAGAAATTTAAGATTAGGTTGTAATGTGTGTAGGTTAGGAAAAGGAGAAATCAGATTTCGGAACTGAACCACATAATCCCAAATGATAATATTGTTTGTTAACTGAGTCCAGCCGAGCAGATCCTTGCAAAATGCTTTATCACCTTCTTCCAATGAAACATTCCTGATGCTTTCGATGCTGCATAGCATGATGTTCACATTCTGTCTCGGAACCAAGTCTTTGGGTGGGACGCGCGTATGCTGGTAGGCCAGGGTGGAGATTATCTTATCAGGAAATCGCTCCGCCACTTTGTTTATAAATGTCATCATTGATCCCATACCAAGCGGTGAATAGTACTCATTGACATGCGTTCCATACATGATGCTCCCAGGCGTAAACGCCGAGTATTTGGCATCCAATTCGGCACAAGCCGTGCATCGGCAATAGTTTACGTTGTCGTTTTGACTCACTGACCAATATAACGCCGTTGGATTTTGGTCAATACTGACCTGGAGATTCTTACAAACAATCTCCAGCACGTCCGGATTGCTCAGACATAATTGAGCTTCCGGCCTGCCTCTCAAAGTGTTTCCAGGGTGACGCACGCTGTCGTAAAAACTGAAATATTCCGGATGTGTTTCCCCGTATTCTTTTGTGCTGAGTAAATTGTTGAAGGTGTGAACCCAGGACCCCCATTTATTTCCTGTGTTGGGCAGGCCACTATGGGAATCCAGTTTATGCCAGGCCATATATTCCGGATCGCGCGCATTAGCCGGGTAAAGTTCTTCACGATAGGAGAAAGCCGGTAGCTGCATGTCATTGATTGCATTGAGAATAATTGTTTTCTGCTGAGGGACGACCGTAACGGACGACGAATATTTCCGGCAGCCCAAATACTTTTCGAGGAATGTATACACGCCATAGAGCACTCCCTTGTCAGTCCCTCCTGCAATCACCAGCTTTTCGCTGCTGCTCTGAATGAATAATCCGTCCTTTCCCAACTTTTCAAGGGGCACACCATTCATTCCGGGCCGACTTACATTGCCAATCAGAATCTCATTGCTTCGTGCTTTTCCATCATCCCACTCGATTGGCAGCCTGGCTCCCGAAATTCGCTTGAGGTAGTCCTGGAAAACCATCGCCGCCTGGACCTCTATCACCGTGGGCTTCTGGGGGATGACAATCGTGCATTTCGATTTACTTTTTTTTACAAGGGTAAATTGCTGAGCTTCTGTGATCAGCGAAAAGGAAATGCCAATGAGTAATACTATTAACCTTTTCATAATGGAATTATTTAATGCCGGCGAAATTGAAGATACCCTTATTGTCCCGGTTGATCAGTTAACTTTGGACAACGGGTTAGTAAAAGATTTTGGTGGTAACTTCTCCGTCTACCTCCTCCGTGCACGGTCAATGCAACCGCGTCGCCCAATTCCCACTTTCTAATTGATCAAACGAAAAACTTTTGTTGCGAAGGAGATTTGGGCAGGCTAATGGTGATGTAGTTTTTGATCATGGGAGTATTGTTTTATCGGCTCTCGTTTGTTATTATACTCGAAGTAAATCTTTTCTTCTTTTCCTTCAACGAAAAAAGTACTATCGGTTATTGAGTAGAGATTGAAGTTTCCCAGGTACGGGATATTTACAATAAGTTGCCCATCCTTTTCTCTAAGGATGGTTACCGGGTCGCCGTCGTTGTCGTAATATTTTTCGAAGCGTTTTGTTTTCGATGGATCGTCGGCTATCAATGCAGGCCAGTGTTTGCGATCGGATTCGTACGCGATCAGTTTAGATTCGTCGATGGTTGTTTTTATTTCTGCTCTCGCGGCTAAAATTTCTTTCACGATCTTTTTGATCTCTGTCCAGTCGACGGCGACCCATGGTTCGATATAGGTGTTTGCGCGGTGAACGATGATCATGTCACTGTCGGGAAACAACATCAATGCATGCCCGCCCATGCCCTCTGCTGTGTAGCATCTCTGGTTGAATGTTTTGTCGGGGTAGATATTCCATTTGTAGCCAAAGCCAATGCGTTCTGTTTTTGGGGTATATGCCGTCAGGCTTTCTTTAATCCATTGGGCCGGAATAATTTGTTCATTACCCCATCGACCTTCGTTCATGTACAGCATTCCGAATCGTGCCATGTCGCGCGACGACATGTTGATGTGATAGACAGGATGCAGCGAGATTTTTTCGTAGTTGTACCATGCATCGTGTGGAACAAAATCTTCCATACCAATAGGCTTGGCGATGCAATCAACAAATGCATCAGTGAGTTTCACATGCGTTTGCTGTTCGAACACGGTATTCAATGCATTGTAGTTCCAGTTGTTGTAATACCAGTGTTCGCCAGGTTGATGACTACCCCGTTTGGGCATCTCGCCGCCACCCTGTGCCACAGATGGAAGGTATATGCCTGAGTAGCCGGTCATGAGTTGTTTTACAGTGGCTGTTTTCTCGATGTCGGTGAGTGGCGTTACCTCATCGATACCGTATTCACCGATCGATTTGTTGATGTCGATCGCGCCTTTAGATGCATAAATGCCTATTAGTGCCGATTGGGTTGCTTTTCTTGAAGAATGCATACGAAATCGGCGGCTGGCATCGCCCCACGATTGCACGATAGCTCCTTTATATATAATGAGTACGCTGGCAGATTTGTACTGGACTGCGTGCTTATTCGCTTTTAGAAGTTTTTGTGATGAAAAGCCTGCATCTTCGGGGGTTTTGTATTGAAGCCATTGTTTTTCGGGCAATCGGTTTGGCGCTACGGGAGGCGTGAATGCAAAAAGGACAAACACGAATGGGAGATATTTTTTCATTGTTGGCTTAATTCAAGTTTAACGCTAAAATTCCACACTTCTCCACGGTCCCTCACCCCATCATTTTCAAAACTGTTATTTCTATTCAAAACGAGATCGTATTTGTTTTATTAAACTAATTATTTATTTTAAAACTAAATAATTAGGACGCATGTGGTGTCGGTCGACTAGTATCATAATCATCTGCTGTGTCTTCTGGACGGACCTTTCTGCACAAGATTTTTCGTTGGATGCAATAAGTACCGTGAAGATTTCATTCTTAGAGGGATCGGATCGTGTACCGGTGTTGGTTCGAACTTTTCACCCCTTTCCCGCCTTTGACTACTACGAGATTTCAGACAGTTTATATGTGGATAGAAATATAATATTTGTGAATTGTCCTGTCAGAACCTTGCAGGAAGGTGACATTTCCTTTGGCGCCAGCAATATTCATGTGCTTTTGATTCCGGGCGACACCATTGAAATCAATCTTCACGGTCCGTCGAACGATCCGACAGTAGTCTTCGCCGGCAAGTCAATGCATATACAAAACTACTATCTTAAGAAGACTGAGAATTTTCCCATATCAACTTTGCAACAGATGATGAATGCTGCCTCGAACGCGGCCAACCTTGTTGACTTCAAACTGAAAGCCGACAAACTGTATCAGGAGCAGGAAATATTCTGGAAGTCAGCACTTGTAGGCGCACCGACAACAACTGCAGGGCGAAGCTACCAGAATAAACAACTGCTTCCAGAATGGTTTATGCGCTATGAATCGGATGCCATGAAATATCAAAACGCGATGCTTCGTGTTTATGCGGTCATTTATCAGGAGTTTATGTTGCATAAAAAGAATGTTATTCCAGAAGGCTATTTCGATTTTTTGAAGTCACTTCCGCTGAGTAACGAGACTGCTATGTATGACTATGCTTATCAACAATTCTTACTTCACTATTTCCCCTACAAGGCTGAACGAGGACCGGACAGCAATCATGATAAGGAGTTTCAATTGGCCACTGAGGTATTGAGCGGAAAGGTCGCTGATTTTTATAAACTCAGTTCAATCAGTACCGCACTGATCCATTCACCGAATGAAGTATCTTCTGAACTGGACAAGACTCAATTCGGTGCTTCATCTCAGTATCTGGTTGATTATCTTCGAAAGCGGGCTAGCACGAAGATCAAGTCTTTAGGACCAGGCGACAATGCACCGAATTTTTATCTGGAAGATAAAATCGACTCGCTGGTTTCATTGAGTCAATTCAAGGGCGAGGTTGTCTACCTATCGTTTTGGTTTGCGGGATGCAAGCCGTGTATCGAAGAGTTTCCCTACGAAAATGATCTCGTTAAGAAGTTCGAAAGTAAACCCGTAAAGGTTATTAGCATATGCACGCGCACCAGCAAAACGAAATGGCTGCAGATGATCGATACACACAAATTGAAAACCGTTAATCTCTTTGCCAACAAAGGATGGGAGGGAATGCTTGAAAAGAATTATCTGATCGGAATTTATCCTCACTATGTACTGGTTGGCAAAGATGGCCGTGTTATCGAAAACTTCGCGAAGCGGCCGAGAGAGATATCGGGTGAAATCCAGTCAGCACTTGATCGATGACAACGCGAAAAAAGGAGACTATGTGGAAAGCGCTTACAAACATCAAGGTCATCCTTGTTATTCTTGTGCCGTTAGTTGGGGCTTGTTCGGGACCAAAAGCTGGCAGTGAAGCTTCACCCTATAGCGTTCACTTCGTTACAGTGGAAAAAGATGTAAAGCTGGAAGTCATCGATTGGGGAGGTTCAGGGAAATCGCTCGTCTTGCTTGCAGGCGGTGGTAACACGGCTCACATTTTCGATCATTTTGCTCCGATGCTTGCAAACGAATTCCACGTTTACGGGATAACCCGGCGGGGCTTCGGCGCTTCGCAGTTTGTCTCGATCGAAAATGCAGACAGGCTTGCTAAAGATATTATTGCCGTTCTTGACTCAATGGCGATCGTCGATCCAGTGCTTGCAGCACATTCAATTGGTGGAGCCGAAATGAACCTGGTCACTCGTATTTCACCTGGCCGCATCTCAGCTCTGATTTATCTGGAAGCAGGTTATCCTTACGCGTTCAGCAATGAGAAGGGTCCAACAATGCAGGATTTCTTCAATCTGAGTGGGCCTCAACCTCCTTCTCCCCAGGAAAATGATCTCACAAATTTTGAAACGTTGCAGAACTGGGATGCCGAAACCTATGGGTTTCGTCGGCCGCTATCAGAATTTCGACAGACATGGGACTCGACTGCGCAAGGGCAGCCAACCCGACCCCGTAATTTTCCTGGCTTTGTGATTTTCCCAACCCTGCTGAGCAACCCCGGGAGTAATGTGGTTATCTCCTTGCCTTCTCTGGTTATCTTTGCAGTTCCGCATAGCCGAGAGGCATGGATGACTGCCAGTGCGGATTCGAATATTCGAAATCAGGCCGAACTCTATTTCTCCAAGATCGATGATCTTACGAAGAAACAGGCAGATGTGTTTGAAGCAACTGTCCCATCAGCACAAGTGATAAGGATGCAAGGCATGCACTACATATTCTTGTCGAACGAAACGGAAGTGTTAAATGAAATAAGGCGCTTCATAGCTGATATAAAATAGGTCAAACTACGATTCACAAAATACCTTTAAATAAATACACTGATAGTTATACCAACAAATGGTATTATCCAAGTTCCGTCGGGCGGGCATCTTCAGAATCGGCCTCCTTCGCGCGACGCTACGGCGGCCAATGGAATCAATCACCAAATCAAAAAATTACTGCATCGTCTAATCAAAGGCCTTCTCCGCCTGTGTTAGCGCATTGAATGTACTATTTCTAACTGTCACCTTGTATTCCTCTATCACATGCCTTTCTGTTGCATTAAATACACCTACGTAATCATGAAAGGCAGTTGCCTTGGCAGAGTAAAAAATATCTGATTCAACTATCTTAAACTGCAATTCGCAATCAAATCGTGTATGTTCACCCACCTTCGTCGCATTTCCAGATATTTTGTAATAAGCTTCGTTGACATAAAAAATAACATTTGTCGACAATCCATCAGGATTGCTTGAATCCTCAATCATTTTCAAGATCTCTCTCTTTAGCTCTTCGCTCAGGCCTGGCTTAACGATCCATTCCCTCGGTTTTGCAGTGAGTAGAGGGAGTTTCAGGTCTTTGGTCAAAGTATCAGTTCTTCGATCAACAAATACAACAGAGTCAACACGGAAGGGAAGAAGAATCCTCTTATTTAACGAATAATCTTTCTGAAGTTGTACGGGAGCTGAACATGAAAAAAGAAATCCGGCAAGTGCGATTAAAATGACAAATCTCATTTGTGACAACATGGTAAAAATATGCGCGACCAGGTCCGACGTTAATAGAGTTGCTGGCATTGACGTCCAAAAAAGCCCGCCTTCGCTAAAGCTTCGGCGGGCGCAGTAGCCCCGGCAGGAATCGAACCTGCATCTTCAGAATCGCCCCGACGCGTCGGGGTGAAATTCTATCCCCGCCCGAACGACCCACCGAAAAGTCTTCAGTTGAACGCTGACAAAATTTGATAAAGAACTTCTCTATCAAGTTCGGTCGGGCATTGAAATACGGAGCCTTAGCCACCTTATTTTCCGAGTAGACCAGAGCGGACGAATATCGAACTTTTTTCTAACAGACTTAGCAGCATTCAGGGATTTGAGAGGTTCGATAAATTTAAGCTAATATATCCTGCACTTAATTTCTACCCCCGTTTCATTTCAAAAAAAGTTTCTGGGGCGACGCGGACCGAAAATCATAATACATTTGTTGTCAACAAGCGATGGAAGTATTCAACACTTAAATTTAGGACATATGGCCATTTATTCAAGTACAATAAATAGGGAGCCGTCCGACGAAATACCTGTTGGTAGCGAGTTTGGAATCACACCTGCCCGACTTCGTTTCAATTTTGCTTCGACCGAATCTACTATAGTCGTCAACTCAGAATTTGCTGGCACTCTCTTGAGCATCTGCATACGATCCAAGGGCGTGGCGCACAGCCTCGTCGGGACTGGAGTTTTAGTCGGATCTGGTGTTGCGATCACTGCTGCTCATGTCATAAATGATTTTATTCCAGATATTGTAGACGGTAATTTGGGCACTCTCGTTATTGGATATTCCATAAACGCGATGCATCTATGGGTCATTCGAAAAATTAATATTCTCCCGGAAACAGATCTAGCAATTCTTGGCTTGTCGTTGGTTTCAGATATCCCCCCTGTGTTAACTGTTGCAGCGATTTCTACTAAATATCCAGGGATTGGGGAGACGGTATATTTAGTTGGCGCGAGAGCTTCAAAGGCCGTATATCAAGGCGATAACTATTCGGATCAGTTTTTAGGTCAGGTAACAATCAACGCTTTCCAGGGCGTGGTATCAAATAGGTACCCAATAAGACGGGACGAATCAATGTTGCGTGGACCATCGTTACAAGTCGAATGTTCCTCCTTTTCCGGCATGAGTGGTGGTCCTGTATTTAATAATGAAGGGAGCCTAATTGGGATCTTGTCTAGTTCATATGATGGTGGTCCTTCCTATGCGTCACTTGTTTGGCCTTTGCTTACGATGGGTTTTCGCGGCGGCTGGCCGCGATCTGCATTCCCCGATATCAGAACTCTTGTAGACAGCGCGGATTGTTATATCGATGATCGGACGTTAGTGACGCGCAACCATAGCAGAGGCATAACCTCATACACGGTTCCTGGTGAGTAATATTAATACCAGGTCGTCCCTGGCGTTTTTCTGGTTTCCCTTTTGGCAACCTTCCTTATTGCAGCGTTTACCCTCAGATACCAAAGTACAATGGCGGCATCGGTGAATCCCGTGCGGTCCTTCAGAATCGGCCCAATGAAATCGCTTTCGCTTCAAGCCTGACACATTATTCAAATCAAATACTTTTGGATGTTCAGTCGGGCAGGAGACCAGAAGAATTAAACGATTCCGATAGAGATAGCGACTAGACCTATAAGGACAAAGAAAACTGACTTTTGGCTTCATGATAAAAAATCACGAGACTATTGAACGAACCTTTCTATCTAAACGCGAAATATTTGAACATAAGTATGCACTCGTATGATGAATGAAAGTGCAGTTGTCCAAAGTTGTAAAGTCTTTTTTCCATTGATTGTAAGTTTAGATGTGTTCTCGTGTATAATTCTGTTTCGCAATTCAAAGAGTTCTCTTAAGTGCGGCTGGTAGTCTGTGTCCCAATTACCCTTTTTAGGTACGTCTTTTGTCGTTGTTTGTACTACCTTATCATAGAATTTGCTACCAGTAAGCGTGTCCATTGTCGAAGCAATTTGTTCTATACTTTGAAAAGAATAGTGTTCTGCTACAATCGCTTCCCTTGAAACATCTGTGTGTTTGAAAAGGTGGTACGCTTCACTCAAGGTTATTTTTTCTGATAACAATTTGTCGTATCCGATTACGTTCCAACCATCAGCATTTTCGACAATGACTTCTTTAAAGTAGACTTCAATTGCCGAAACACATGTCACAATCAAATTCTTTGAAGCCTCCGTTACAGTTTCTTCTAGTTCATTAACTTTCAGCGAAAAAATAGCATGATGTTCAGGTTTAGTTAGCACTTGTGCAAGTGTGAACATTCTAAGACCCAACGACATTCTTGAAACAAAATTCGCCAGCGCCTTAAATTTATTCTTTTGCGTACCTTCTAACAAGTCATCCAATTGCTCAACGCCTATTTGCTTGCCTTTCATGATTTTATCTAACGTGGCTTTTATTGCTCTTGGCATAACTTAGGATTTACAGAAGGTCAACTATATTGTTAGGTCTTCCAAGGTATCGGTTTAAGATTCATTGTAGACAAGGACCATTGAATATCAACACTACGATTATTCGACCGGCGCTGGACGGGTTATTGTCGGGTTTAGAACAACTTAAATATCGGGTTGCTAGCCGATTTTTTTGCCACCAACCAATAAAACGGCCCAACCTCATGATTTAATCCTTTAGTGTCGACCGGACCGTACGAATATCGAACTTTTTTCAGGCAGATTTGTCTCGATTGTCAGATTTGAAAGTTTCGATAGATTTGGGGTAATTCGATGATTCCCAGTTTATGATTGAAAAGTTTCAGGCCGAGTACAGACACGCATCATTCAAGATGATAGAAGATACCATTGGCCAATATTATCCAATTGGGAGCGTGGACATGCCTTTGGACGAAAGCACGCTGGAGGGCTTTTCGAAGTTTAAGTCATTCCAGAAACTTATAGGAGATAATTTCTCATCCTATGATCAAAAATGGGATCCGTTTGTCAGGCAAATCGAGTTGGTCCTAGAAAAACGTGTTGGTGCTCATCCAGCGCTGAGTGCTCCTTGCCTTTCCGGATTTGTTGAAATAGCATCAACCAAAGCGAAAGACCTAACGTGGACCAAGGAGCTTCAGTTTTACATAAGTCTGCTTGGGCCTTACTACTGTATCTATGGATTGGACTATTCAACGGTCCATCTGGATATTGATCGCCCATTTGCACCAAACACAACGGATAAAGGTTACTTCAGGGCCTACAATGCCATCACTATTTCGCCGGCATTTGAGTACAAGGATACCTTTCTACGATTAAAACAAGAGATTGGAAACAAGTTTCCACAACACAGGTTTGTTCCATACCAGGTCGGAATGACAAGGATCCAGGAAATAGCTACCTATTATCACGGAAGCTATCCGAAAAACAGTTACATGGATTCCATATACACCGGGCTCTTTGGACCTGAATGCGTCAAGGAATGTCATTCACGTGGGGACAAGTACTATGGGTTCGAAGAGTGGCGACGCCCTCTTTCAGTCGAACAGTCTGAACTTATAGAAGCCATCAAGCAACATGTTATTGAAGTCAACACGAAACAACTCAACGAGACAACAATTCATAAGGTATGGAAATTGAAAGAGGCCAACATTGTCAGGGAGACTACTTTCAAACCCCCGGGCCTGATGGGTATTGATTCGTTTAATCTGATGGACCTTACAAAAGAACACACTTCAATCGTAACCGATAAAGAGGGCGAACCGGACACCGCAAAATATGAGACTCAAGGGGACAGCTTGGTCTTCGGCCCCACCCTGTTGCTAAAGGTCAGAGATCTAACTTCCACTACTCTTAAAGCGGTCCTACATCTACAGATCGAAATAGATGGCAGTGAGATCAAAGGTGACGTCTGCGAACTACTTTACGTTGCCATTTCAAACCCATCCGAAATTGATCCACAATTTCCGGCATCGAGATAAATCGTACACAAAATTCGGACAACTCCTAGACGGACCAGTGCTAGCTCCTCCCTAAAAAACTTAAAGACCGATTTCAGCAAGATGTACATTTGTTAACACAAACGTAGATTCTGGAGGAATCAGCAAGATGTACGTTTGTATACGGCTGCCTCGGAACTCGGCAGCTTTCGAAAAAAATCTCCCAACTTCCCCTCATAGTGTGAATTATTAATAGCGCTTGGGCCCAAATTTCTCTTACACAATAAGAGCCGTGAAGGAGAAAAGACTTCCCAAGTTGAACGGATACAAATTGCTCATCCCGGAAAGGTTGCGGCAATTTCATGGCCTTGAAAATTTATCAGACCAGGAAGCTCGGGAAGTCATCGAGTCCCTGGAACAATTGTCCCTCGTCCTTTTCGATTATCTGCGAAAATCCAGACCTTGATTTTATGAACGGATTTGAACTGATCCAGTCTTTCGCAAAAGGCAAGACAAGCGACAATACAAAACAGATGATACAGAACGCTGTGATCTACACGCGTGTCTCTACAAAAGAACAGGCTGAAACCAATCAAAGCCTTGAGACGCAGAAGAAGGATTGCCTTCAGTATGCCATCAAATATGACCTGAAAGTCCTGGGCTTTTTTGGCGGCACCTATGAAAGCGCAAAGACGGATGAACGAAATGAGTTCAACAGAATGATCCGATTTGTTAAAGATCAAAAGGAAGGTGTCTCGGTCATTCTCGTTTATAGCCTCGATAGATTTAGTCGCACGGGTGACAATGCAATTTTCATTTCATCGGAATTGAAAAAACGAGGCATCTCAATCATCTCCGTTACTCAACCCATTGATGTATCAACTCACTCAGGCGTATTACAGCAGAATATACAATTCATTTTCAGCAAGTATGACAATGACCTGCGGAGAGAAAAATGCATCGCAGGGATGAAGGAAAAGCTTTTGAGAGGTGAATGGACTGGCGTTGCACCTTTAGGTTATGCCTATGGCTTAATCGATGGTGCGAGAAAGATAATTGCTGGTGAAAGAGGAATGTTGATCGTAAGGGCTTTTGAAATGAAGGTTCAGGGATTATCCAACACAGAGGTAGCACTCAAGCTGAATAGCCTAGGTCTGCGGATCAACAAGAAGCGGCTATCCGAACTTTTTCGGAATCCGTTTTACTGCGGTTATATTTCACACAGTCTTTTGGATGGCCAGGTGATTAAAGGGATGCATGACCCTTTGATCTCCGAGGAGGTGTTCCTCCGGGCAAATGACATGCTGAAGAAAAATGCTTTTGGTTACAAGCACGAAAAAGGAAACGTTAACATTCCACTTAAGAATTTCGTCCGATGCTCTGAGTGCAATACTCCCTTCACTGGATATATTGTAAAAAGTAAGAACCTGTACTACTACAAATGCAACCGGATTGGTTGCCGATGTAATAGAAGTGCTAACTCCATGCACAGCTTGTTTTCAAATCTGTTAAAGGGGTATCAATTCAATCGCATTTATTTGGCACCGCTCAAAGAACAGTTCCTTCACATTTGCGAGCATTTGAACGAGTCAGAAAAACAACAACGGGTAACTACCGAGCTGAACCTTCGCGAACTCAGTGCAAAACTGGACAAACTGGAAGAAAGGTTTGCATTAGGGGAGATCGATCGGCAAATCTTTGATAAGGTTGGTCAAAAGCTTAGGCAAGAAATTGCTTCCGTGAAAGATGCTTTCAAAGGTTGTATCCCTGAATTATCGAACCCTATATCTTTGATCAATCACTCACTTGAAATCATTTCAAATCTCTCTGATTTTTGGGTTTCTGGCGACTATCATCACAAGCGTAAGCTACAAGAAGTGCTCTTTCCAGGTGGGATCCTCTTTGATAAGCAAGTCAACAATTATCGAACTCCTCAAAGGAATTTGATTATTACTCTAACAGGTTCGCTCTCAAATGATTTAGAAAGAAATAAAAACAGGCAAACCAAAAATTTTTCTGATTTGCCCGCTTTGGTAGTCCCGGTAGGAATCGAACCTACATCTTCAGAATCGGAATCTGAAATACTATCCATTGTACTACGGAACCAAAACGCCAAATGCGTGATAGTGTGGCAATTTGCAAGCAAAAATAATCAAACAAAGGAGTGTAAAAAACCGAAGGTGAGAAATTGGAAGAATTTGGCTAGAAAATTGGACAATTTTGAGACTCATAGACTTGCGTAAGATCTGAAATTTAATCCACGGTCGGACTTGCGCCAGAAGCTTGCCGGCCAAATCTTTGAAAAAAAATCCAGGCCAATGGATGCCTACAATCGTAAACAGGAAATTGTAAATGGACTGATCCACGGTCTGGGCGTACTTTTCGGCATTAGCGCGCTGCCCGTATTAACCGGGTTAGCAACAGCTCACAATAACATTCCGGCTATTGTGGGATCCGGGATCTATGGTTTTTGTTTCTTAATGCTGTTCACCAGCTCAACGGTATTTCACTTTGCCACAGACCCAGTCATAAGGAGGGTTTTTATTATACTGGATCATATAAGTATTTTTTTTCTCATCGCAGGAACCTATACACCTTTCCTGCTGATCTACATGAATGATGCCTTTGGTATCACTTTGCTTTCAATCCTTTGGGGACTGACGCTTGTCGGGATATTTTTCAAGATACTCTTTGCAGGCAGGTTTGAAATTGTATCTATTGTCATCTATGTGCTCATGGGATGGATAATGTTCGTAGGTGGTCGAACATTCTTTGATTATCTACCTCTTGCTGTGATCATCTTATTATGCGTAGGTGGTGGATTATATTCTATTGGTGTCATTTTTTATCTATGGGACAAATATCTGTATACTCATGCAGTGTGGCATATTTTTGTTCTTACGGCTGCCGTGTGTCACTACGTTGCTGTGATGCTTGCGATGTAAGTGAAGAGAATTCTATTCGGTCGGGTGCGGACCAAATTCTCCCTCCCGTCAGTTGCAAGTGTAATTGACGGAAAGGAGAACCTTAAAAAAGATAACATTTAACCCTCAACTATACTTTCCCAGGTCGTTTCAGCAGTGGCTATAACCTGGATAGTTCCATTGGAACTTAACTTTACATTTTTAATTGTATACAATCCTGACTTGAATCCCGCTGGAAGCTTGAGTCCTTCAACCACAACGCTTGCGGGAATATCGCCACCATCTCCTGGCGTTAAAGTTTCAGCGATGTCTATTGTCTGCATTGGGCAAAAATACAATGCCATCTTGCCCGCGGCAGCTTCCAGACGCACCGGCGAAAGGTTTGCTTTTACGGTTTCACCATGAGTTAATTCTCTTTCTTTCATTTTTTCCCGCAAAACATGGGGCTGTGCTGAAGAGGTAGTAAAAACCTCTTTGGAAGTTTCCGCTTTTTCGCTTGTTCCCTTTGAACTAAAAAGGTTCGCAAAGATGTGATGTCCTTGTCGTTCCATGATACTTAACATTTTAAGTTTTAAAAATCTGACCACGCAAAATCAATTCCGTTCAAAAACTTTTTAATCAAGTTGTGAACAGTCCGCACACTTTATAATGAAAACATAACAACAACAATTGAACCATTGTCACCAAACTTTATTCTGTTTTGATCCCACAGGGGTATCGCAATTCAAATTATTAAGCCAATTTCACGAGGCCTATTCATTGGTTTACTTCTCATCGCCTTGCGGAAACTGTCTGACGAAAATCAACAGGTATCAATTTGCATCTAGGTTTCCTCAAATTGCGGATTAAGTTTTAGGTGAGGGCCCTAAAACCCTTAAGGCACTAACGCTGTGATGGAGCTAAGAGTATACCTTAGCGTTATCAAAATCATTCTAATGAGACAACCTTCTAATTATTCACGACGTCGCTTTATGGAGAAATTTGCAGCAGGAGCTTTATCACTCACCACGTTGGCATCGGCAGGTCAGGATGTACTCTCATCAACGCTTGTTTCCCAAGGTCCACAAACCTTTGGCGGGACTTTCAAAAGCGATGAGCGAAAATTTGTGCCCGTCATGATTACCCCCTACTCGTCAGATCTAAAAATTGATTTTGGCGCCTTGTCAAAGCTCGTGGACTTTTACCTGGCGTGCGGATCGAAGGGATTCTTTGCGAATTGCCTTAGCAGTGAAATGTACCAACTGGATGCTGACGAACGACTGGCGTTGGCACGTCACGTGGTCAAGCGTGTGAATGGCGCCTTCCCTGTGGTAGCAACCGGCTCGTTCGGAACAACAATCGAAAAGCAGGCGGAGTTTGCAAGGAAAATGTATGACACTGGGGTAAATGGTGTCATTCTGATCACAAGTCACTTTGCAACTAAGGAAGAGAGTGATACCGTTCTGATCAATAACTTTGAAAAATTCTTTTCCCTCACCGGAAGCATTCCAATGGGCACCTATGAATGCCCATCGCCGTACAAACGTATGATCACTCCGGATGTGCTTGGGTTCTTGCTTTCTACAAACCGATTGGTATATCACAAGGACACCACAATTGACCTGGAAAAAATCAAGGTGAAGATTGACCTCGCAAAAAACAGCAAGCTGGAATTTTACGATGCGCACACACCTAATGCGATGTCTTCCTTACAAATGGGTGCAAAAGGTCTATCCACCATCGCCGGAAATTTCTATCCTGAAATTTTTGCGTGGATGTGTAGCAACGCAAACAACCCTGAGCGGAAAGAGGATGTGCTGTGGATACAATCAGAGTTGACCCGTGCCGATGCAATCATTGGCCAGGGCTATCCGATCAGCGCAAAGTATTTCCTTCAAAAGCGGGGCGTATCTATTGAGCCACTCGCAAGAACGGCAAAGGCTCCTTTGACCGCATCACAAAAACAGGCTTTGGATGAAATCTACAACGTGTTACCACAGTGGCATGAGCGACTGGGAATTAAGGTAGGTTCCTAGGTTCCTGGGTGCCTAGACTAGGTAGCCAGGCACCCGATTGACTACTTCTTTTCCAGTTTCTCCAACTCGCTTAGCGTCCAGTATTTCTTTCTGCCGACTGTCTTATCCCTAACGTCCTTGACATGATCGTCGCGGACAGTTGAAGCATCGTCGCCAAACGAATAGCGAACGTAACTTAATACCGAAGCGATCCATTCATCATCATTAGCTTCCATAGGTGGCATGACATCCGGATAGACCTTGCCGTCAACAGGGCCAGAAAGTCCATGAAGTAAAATCCTGATAACGACATCCCGGTCATTACTTGCTACACGTTTAGAACCGTGGAGTGGTGGTGCCAGCATTTTATGTTCCTTGTTCAATACACCTTTACCATCAATGCCGTGACAGGTTGCACAAAGCTGCCTGAACGTTACAGCTCCTTTCGAAATCAATTCGCGTGAATACGGTGATTTGCCTGCGATTTCAGTTTTTAATTTTTTAATGAAATCAGGTTCGTTTCCAACATTTAGGCTAGTAGATGCTAATGCCTGCATAAGTTTGTTCTCCGCATTGCGTTCCTTGATTTCCTGAATCAGCGCCCTGGCTTCTTTCAATTTACTATAACGCAATGACAGGACCAGTTGAATGCGTACATCTGCGCTGATATCCTCCTTCAACTCGTGTAGTGCCTTGACAATTTCTTCATCCTGCGCTTTCAGATAGTCTTCACTCAGCCATACCGCAGTTTTTCTAATCTGAGGATCTTCATCTTTAAGCGCCTTGAATAAAATGTCTTTATCTAACGCATCTAGTCCTTTTAATGTCCACAATGCATGCATTCTGGATACCGCTGATGATCCCCTTTCACGGGATGAGAAAAGTCTTTCAAACCACGAATAGTCATCTGTCGCCATCTTTTCCAACTCGCCTACCACGGATTTATCTCCTCTGATTAAAATCAGTTTTTGAGCGGTACTTCTCCACCATCCATTCGGATGTGCGAGATGTTTCACCAATTCTTCTGAAGTTGCCTCCAACATTTGCGGACGAGGTCCTGGCTTATCACCTTCGTATACCAACCGGTAAATTCGACCCCTTCCAATATTTTTATCCAGCTTCTCTCTTTTTATAACCGGACGAAGGAAGCTGCCCTCGCGGGTCCAGTTACTTTCCTGAATGATACCCCTGTACATATCAACTATATATAGACAGCCATCAGGTCCGGTAGCCATATTGACCGGCCGGAAATTCATATCACTGGAAGCGAGAAATTCCTTCTGATGGTACGCGCTCTTGAGAAAGATCTGGCCCTCCCGGTTAACTACTTTTGCTCTACGTATAAGCCTGCCGACAGGCTCGCAGATAAACAGATCTCCACGCATGTCTTCCGGAAGATGGTCACCCTGAAAAATTACCTGACCACAACTCGCAGTAAAATGATTCAGTGTGCTGTCAGCCCGGAGCCTTTCGTATCCGCCCTGCACATCCGGCGTAGCGATAATTGGCCAGGTGGCATCGAAGTCATCCATTAGCTGATCTTCTAATTCAAAAGAACCGTACTTTGGATTTTGTTGAAAGCCAAGCGCTGCGACCTCGCCTCCCGCGCTTGAATAATACAAGCGACCGAAGTCATCATGTGTTAGTCCCCATTGACCTTGAGGTGCATCTAACAATGAATCCACCAAAATTTTGTCATTCTTGAATTGAAAGCGCATGGGGTTCCTCGAGTTGTAGATCCAGTTGTCAACGTTCCAAATCAATCCGCTGGCCTGGTGTTCAAGATTTCTGGTGTCCGCTTGGTCTTCATCGTATAGTAACTTTTTTTCGTCGGCAACACCATCACCATCGGTATCCTTATAACTCCATAAGTCATACGTATATGTTTCATTAACCAACAACCTGTCGTCTAACGGAAGGATCATCCGTGGCAAAACCAGACTATCTATGTAAACAGTTTTCTTATCCATCTTCCCGTCGTTATCCGTGTCTTCCAACAATAGGATTTTTCCTAATGGCTTATTCGTGCCTGTACCGTCAACATCCTGCATGTAGGTACACATCTCCGCCACGTACATTTTTCCATTCCCATCCCACGCAATAGCCACGGGTTCATTTAGCATCTCCTCACTGGCGACCAACTCCAATTTGTAACCTTCCGGTAAATTGAATGAAGCCATGCTCTCCTCTAGAGATCGAAATGCTGAAGAAGGGTTCTGAATGATCTCCGGTTTTACTGGTTCCGCGGTTTCGCGACGGTTTGCGTTATCACAGGCAGCAACCAGGCAAACAGAAAAGACGATGCTTAAATACCTAAGGGTGTTAATCATATTGACGACGATCTAATCACGCAATGTCGCAAATCTTGAACGATAGTTGGGCGCAAAATCCGTCCGGGACTGCTTTAAATGAGCACGATTGCCTGAAATAGTAATGCTGCCGACACCACGTATCGATCTCGGGAGGTTCGACTGCGCTTTGCTCGCAGACAATCGAAAAATTAAGATTAAATTCAACACTTTAAACAGGTTTTGAACGGCTTTTGGTCAGTCATAAGACAGTTTTTAAACTGGATTATATCGTAGTTAATTGTATAAACCAAAAATGATGGATGACGTCAACCCCACCACGAATGAACACGGCCTGGTAAGGGAATGCCTGACGGAGATCTTTAGGTTCAACGGATACGATGATGTCGCGAAACTCACCCAACGTGATTATGAACACATCAGTAATACCATCGAGGCTAAGACCACTATCCTTATCAGCGTTTCTACTCTGAAACGGTTGCTGCATGGTGAGTTTACGCGAATCCCGCAAACAGCAACGTTAAATGCGATCTCGACCTATCTCGGTTATAAGAGCTGGCAGGATTACAAGCTGTCCTTCAGAAAGAAGAGTGTTACAGTGATCCCAAAAGAACCTGTGCGTCATGAAATCAAGGTTCAAACAGAAGTTGTAAAGCCGCCGTCAAACACCATTAAAAGGATTACAGTTATGTCGGTGGGAATAGTCTGCGTTATCGTCGCCGTGTTGTTCATACGATACGCACCCGGCAATTCTCCGGGCAACTTCGACAAAGCTTCGTTTTCTGCAGAAAAAACTACCAGTAATGATATTCCAAATACGGTTGTGTTTCACTACAACATTGACGATGTAAAAGCCGACAGCTTTTTTATCCAGCAATCGTGGGATGTAAACCGACGGGTAAGAATTTACAAAAATAAGTATACGTTAACTGATATCTATTATGAACCAGGATATCATCTGGCAAAGCTAATCGCCAATGACTCCATCATAAAAACTGTGGATGTCAGTATTCCGTCCGATGGATGGTTTTTGTTCGCGATGGATCCTCAACCAAAAAGTAATCCCGAATACATTAAGCCAACGGTACCGCTGGTAAAGAACGGGGTAATGATTTTGGATGAAATTGATCTTACCTCCAGCCACATCGACAAAACGAAAGAAAAGAAATATGTTTATACGCTGTTCCCCTCCGAGATGCATGTTCAAAGTGATAATTACATCTTTAAAACACGGGTTCGGATGCGTGAATTGAGAAATAATTTTTGTCCAACGTTAATGGTTGAGGTTTGGACGCAACGTTATTTTAATTTTTTCCAAAGTACGTCAAAGGGTTGTGTAAGCGAAGCCATGGCGGAGTTCGGTGAAAATTTTCTCAGCGGAAAGAATAATGACCTTTCTGCGCTGGGTTATGATCTCACAGAGTGGGTAGATGTGGAATGGATGGTAAAAAACAGACAGGTCACCATATCGTTTAACGGAAAGGTCGTCCTGGAACCGTCATACAAAAAGGATGTGGGATATATCACGGGGATCGCGTTCATTTCGAATGGATTGCCTGAGATCGATTATATCGAGCTGAAGGGATTGGATGGACGTGTTGTGTATGAGAATGATTTTTCAGAAGCAGCCGCTCTGGATGACAATTAGAAAAGTTATATGACCCCTGTCAACAAGGTTAAACCCACGATCGCCCGCATCTGGAAAGGGCGGACGGCCAAAGACAAAGCGGAAGAGTATTCGAAATATCTTTATGAGGTGGGCTTCTTGCCCCTTGTTAAGAAAGCATTAGGTGCTCAGATGTTTCGTGAGGATGGCGACAACGAAACTGAGTTTATCACGATATCCTATTGGGAGTCAGTTGAAGCCCCGATAAATATCGGGGCGGTTTGCCGGTGCAGATCCAAGAAAAATTCATCACCTGGAACGCGACGCTGAGTTTCTTATCGAGTTGCCAAAAGGTGTGCAGATTCTCAATATTGTGGATACGCAGGGTCGCGTCTGAGATTTTGGTTTCAAATGAATGGAAGGACACCCGTCCTGTTGAACCCGTTGGGGTTCTGCTACTTGGCCGACGTCACAGCCCGGCATTTCATACCGGGCTATTAAGATTGAATCCCTTCGGGATTCGTCAAGGCCAGAAGTATTTTTGTCTATTCAAGCATTCGTGAACCTCTAAATCTTCCTTTTACGCGTCCGGTGACACGACACAGCGACCGATTGCGTCCAGTTGACTGGCGTAGGATTACCCTTATACCTTATACCTTATACCCTATACCCTATACCCTATACCTCCATTTTGCCAAGCTTTTGAATGGTTTTTGAAATCCACATAACAACTGCGTGAGTTAGATTTCGATTTTAACAGACCACAACTCATCATGAAACCATTCTTTAAAACTGTGCTGATCACCGGGCTGTTTGTCGGCGTTACAGATATAATTGCGGCTCACGTTTCCGTTTGGATTCAGTCGGGAAACTTTCCCACAAAAGTTCTGCAATATATTGCCGGCGGGGCATTGGGATTGGAGACCTCGATGAAAGGTGGCGTAGGTACCGCATTACTGGGACTGCTTTTTCACTTTTTTATAGCAACGTCCTGGACAATGTTTTTCTTTGTCATATTGCCGAGGTTGAGATTCCTCCACTTCAATAAATACATCGTTGGTTTTTTGTATGGCATATTCGTCGGCGCTGCAATGACCTTCTTTATACTTCCTCTTAGTGCACTTCCAGACTCACCGTTTGTGTTTTCAAGAGCTATCGTCGGATGGAGTGTTTTGGGAGCAGTGCTGGGGATACCGATAGCCGTCAGTGCTTACAGATATTATAACATCAGGCCAAACGCTCCGGCGGTCATGAGCTAAAGAATTATTTCCTGTACACATAGGCCAGCACAAATCCGACACCACTAAAAGCGAGTGCCTGAAATACACTGGTAATCTCATTCCCGTTGTCCAATTCAGGCATTGCGATAGCTCGTGGAATGTGAAGGATCAAAAACCACATGAAGATCATTACACCCATAAGCAATGAGACAAGGCTGATCTTTATTTTCGTGATGAGTGAAACTCCGGATCCGATCAATGCTATCGCGGCAAAATAAGTCCAGAACATATTACCACCTATCCATTCCGGTACCAGTGTGGCAACGAACTGCGCGTACAAGAAGTGATCGATACCAAAAATAACTAGCATAACTCCAAAGAAGAATCGACCGAGGGGTATCAACTTTCCCAGCGAACGGTTAAGAGCAGAAGGTTTTACAGATTCATCATCTTCATACGAACCGGCGATAATAAGCGCGCCACCTGAAAAAGCCAGGATCTTAAGAGCGTTGGTCCACGCGCCAGGGGACGTTAAGTTTTGAAAAACACTGGTAGGCAAATGCAGGATTAAAAAGAACAGTAGAAAAACGGTGCCAAGTAAAAGACTTGCCGTCTTGGCGTAAAAGTTGAAAAGAATACATCCGGCCGCTGCTATTAGTCCGACGCTGAGTAAATATACCAAGGGACCAGAAGCGGGCACAGCTTCCGACCAATTTGGAATAAAGACTGGCCTAAAGCCGGGATAAAAAAATTGCTGCAGGCCGAGACCCGCAATTCCCAACGCAAAACATATTCGGCCTGCAGTAAGTAATTTCCCCATGTTCGATATTGTAAAGATCGTGAATGGCCGTAGGAAACAAGCTGCAAAAGCTGATCAAAATCGAATCAAAAAATAAATCAACCTCAAGGGGCGTACCTCGGTCGCAATTGATACGTCGTTCGATAGGGCGTACCCAGACTTTTTAAGCGCAAAAGACGCAAAACAATGCACGCAGAAATCGCAGAAGAAAGGCAAGTTCGCACCGAGAATTCGGGTACTACTGCCAAAGCCAATTATTCGAAAGATCTCACTTGTATTTTTTTGCGTTTTTTGCGTGTATTCTTCTGGTCTTTTGCGCTTAAAAAATGCTCACTCACCTACATGCACTCCCGGCAACCACGCACAAACGCGATTCCCCTTTAGGGGCCAGGGGTCAAGACAACTGCTCAATCCCGCACGCACACCCACGATTAACCCTCCTTTGCTGAAGCAGCTTCGGCGGGCAGGCGATTAACGGATAACGGATAACGTTTATTCCGCCAGCTCCTCCGTATTAATCGCAATAAGATTTACCTCGAACTTCTTGACGATCATGTTCATGATCGGGTCGTTGTGGATCTTTTGAAGAATCCGCGTAGTTTGGTGTGCGTCGTATCCCATTACCATTTGATCGAGAAGACCCAGGTGCTTCACAGCGTAAAAGAATCCCGCTATCACATACGGTCCGAAGGGTGTATACGGAATATCAAAAGAAGTACCCGTCATATTAAACACCGTGTTAGGCAGGTAATCTCCGGAATGTTCAATGCCTTTGAGTTTCATGTAATGATTAGCTGCATGAATACGTGAAGACTGGCGAGGATCGCTCATAGATAATAATCCGGCGAGAGGTTTTTGCTTTTTCGACTGATTGATCAACAGCTCCTTGGCTTTCCGGTCGTTGTGCGCATATTTTCTAATCTCAGCCTGCACAGTATCCCAGAACGGAACGTGCGGTTCTCCATCATCAACACGGATAAGAGCATGAATAGCATAATCCTGTATCCCACACGTTATCTGGATCTCGAGTACTTTGAGCTCGGGATCACCAGATATAGCCTTCTCTAATAAGGTCCGTTGATGACGCGGATGCGTACGCAACAAATCGATGCTGGTGATCCAGTCACCGGCTAGATATCCATCATATGCATACACTTCGCGCAGCATCATCTTGATCGTAGTGTCATTGATGATTTTATACGTCTTACCCCTCACTTCGATTTCCGGCTTCTCTGCAACGATCATCTCTTCGATCTCCACACCGACAGCAGACGCATGCAACATACCACAATTCAAAGGCGAGCCGTCAACGATGCGAAGGTCGTGCACGTGACTTATATAATTTTCATGAGAATCTTCTGTAAGGTGTCCGTGGGTCTGGATGTGCACAAAATATCGCATCGGCACATTGCTATTGTTCGTGCGCTGTGCTTGCTCGAAGGTGCGTTTAATATCCATCACCACGTCAGGTGTCACAAAGGATCCCGCTGCTCTGATCACATGCACTTCTACATCAATTCCGGATTTTCGGAATGAGACAGTAGTGTTTGAGATAGCGTCAAGTTGAAGCTGGCTAAGGTCACGGGCATCTGCACACCCGATGAGAATATGGACTTGCTTTTCACGGATCATTTTATAACATGCTTATTCACCAAAATATGAAAACTATTTCATAAAGCCTTACGCATGCTGATGATGATGGTTGGTGCGTTATTCTGTAGGGCGTGCCCAGACTTTTTTTACCGCAGAGGACGCAGATTGAGCCCACGCAGAGTGCCGCAGAGGAAAGCCAACATTTGGAATGCCACAGCTGCATTTTTCTGTGGCCCTCTGCGTGTATTCCCTCTGTGACCTTTGCGATTAAAAAATACGCACTGTCCTATAGCATGCGCCCCTCAGAAACCAGGTACACAGGAGATCATTTATGAGGAATATGTTGATCCATAAACTTCTTCCTTGCGGCCTCCCAATTGTCTAGTACTTTCGACCTGGAAGAATTCAGCTCCTGGCTCATCTTGTTGCTCTGGTTGACCACTTCGTTAATTTCCTTTATGCTTTTATTGAAGTCGTCCACATCAGTTTTAGTGCGCTTGGATGTGGGTTTTGCATCAAACGCTTTTTTGGTTTTTTCAAATTCCTCAAGCTTAATGAGATAATCACTAATGATTGAAAATTTATCAGCCTCTTTCTTATAAAACTCGAGCACTTGTCGGCAGGCAGTCTTCACTGACGCATCGCCATTGAATGCCTTCACAGTATCGAGCTTGAACAAACCTTCATCTGCAAACTTCAACATGCTGTTCATGGATTGTTCGGCGGCATTGAGATCGCGTTTTCCAAATCCTTCGAGCACAAGGGTTTCCTGAACGTAACTCTTGAAAAATATCAGGTACAACTCGTTAAGATAATGATTGACTTTTCCGGTTTTATCAAGCTTGCTGGTAAGTTGGGATTGTTCGCCCTCCACAAGTGTAACGTCATGCCTACCTGCGAATGCCTTATAGGCCGTTGCCACGTCGTCGTATGAGGCATCTACAGTCTCGCCTGCCTTTTCCTGGATAAGGAGAATGGCCTCCATCGCGTCATAGGATCGTTCGGCGATCTCCTCCATGTCGATAATCTTACTATAATCGTCTGTAAATATGGACAGAAGTACAGACCAGTATTTTTTATAAGCATCTCTCAAAGAGGCATCGCCTTTATAGGGGCGTAATTTTCCACTTTCCTGAATTGCTTGACGCAAGGACATAATAAGCTCCTGCCTCCTTTTTTCCATTTTCCTGGCCCTGTGACCGTGAGCCACCTCGCTCATGTAGCTCATGTATTTTGTTGACAGCAAGTCTTCCCGGTCAGAAAGTTGCCGCATGTGCTCCACCGGGGATTCTTGAGCGACTGCTGTAAAAGAAGTAAAAAACGCAGAGAGAATTATTGTAGTTGTTACAATTCGATATATCATTTATTTTTTGGTAACGTGTAAAATTAAATCGCATGTAATGAGAAATGTCTCATTCACAAATATGTCTTCTTCGAGATTTTTTTTCCAGGTATTATTGAAATCATCAAAGTAGGAATCTGACTCCGCCTTGAATTGTGCATCCGTGAGCAATTCAGCCTTAAATACCTTTGTTGAAGTTTTAATTCCGGCTGCGATTTCCTTGACAAGTTGCGTGTACATCGAGTTATTTTTTTGAAAATCAGGCCACTTTAAGGCAACACTGTCTGAATTAAACTTATAGTTTGCGTATCTGTCACCCAGGTTCCGAAGTAAACTGAACTGAGGTTGGCCATTAATTCTGTGTTTGCTTTTTTCAAGCAGCGGACTGCGGGGAAGCAATGCAAGTGGCTGAAAGTACACTTTCTTTTGAATAGAGTCCGGGGCGAAGGAAAGTGGCAAGGTACTTTCGCGCAGCGGCAGCTCCTGCAGAGCGTCAGGTAGCTCAATGTCAGGAATTACTCCCGTTTGTTGCGCAGTCCTGCCGGTGATCCTGTAAAGCTTTTCCGTGGTCACCTTAGCAAATCCTGCAGCGTTGATATCGTCAGGCTGCAGCTTGGATTTTTTTTCATCAAGCTTCAACGAAGGGTCTGCAGGCATTATCTGTTGGGCGGTCGCTTTTCCATAAGTTCGTGCGCCAACTATAAGTGCCCGGTTATAATCCTGTAACGCAGCCGCTAAAAATTCAGAAGCTGAAGCGCTCAGGCTGTTTACCATTATCACAAGTGGGCCGTCGTAAATGGTACCACGATTGATATCTTTCAATGTAAATGGTTCGCTGTTCTTATTTTTCATTACACCAACGGGACCGGCGTCTATAAATATACCAGCCATTGCAACTGCTTCAGCCATTGAGCCGCCTCCATTAAATCTAACATCCAGAATCAATCCCTCTATGTTCTCACGCTTAAGTTTTACTATTTCCCTGGCAACATCGCTGGCACATTTCGAGCCATCTGCATCACCCCAATTGCTATAAAAGTCCGGAAGGGAGATAAACCCGATCTTTTTTTGCCCTTCAAGGACAAAACTTTTTACAACGTTCTCCTCGGCCGTGACCTTCTCTTTACGCAGGTGTACCGTCTTTAGGGTCCCATCTGCCTTTTTCAGTGTCAGCTCAATTTTAAAAAGGTCGGGTTCGCCCAGCATGTCGTTGACCTCTTCGCTATCAAGGCCCCAGAGATCCTGCAGTTCCTTACCTTCCCAACGGATGGCCTGAAGCACGTCTCCTTTATGGATTTCACCCGAGTTCCAAGCTGGACCTCCAGGCATAAGGTGAGAAATGATGACCTCCCCACTTTCGTTTTCCTCAAGTGTAAATCCAAACAAAAACCCTTGGGTGCTCAGAGATGAAATAAAGCTCTGCATTTGACTCGAGGTAAAATAACTTGTGTGCGGATCAAAAGCTGTTGCCATGGATTGAAAGAACACGGACGCCACGTAGGACTCAAACCCATTGGTGTGGTTCAATATCCTGTCCGCATCACGTGCCAACGCTCTCAACACCTGTTGTCGCGCTACACTTTCATTTTTTGTCAAAAAATCTTTTTCAATTTTCGCTCCAGGCCTTGATGCGAGATTAGCAAGCCGCTTCTGCAGATGAAAGCGAAATACATGTTCCCAATGCTTTCGCAATATTTTCATGTCATTAGACCAGCTGCTATCCTCCTTTAAAAATGCCTGGCTGAAGAAATCCACCGGTTGCTGGCCCACTTCTTTAATTCCGGAACTATACCGCTGAAGATTTTTTTTGTACAATTGAGTTAACTGTGAAAGAAATGACCAACCAGCTCCGTTCAACTCGTCGTCAATTTTCTGCCGATAAACAAGCAGCGAGTTAATGTCTTCTTTTGTAAAACATACCCGGTCTGGATCAAGCTCATCGATTGTGTTGTCAAAGACCCAAGCTGAATAAATGTCGTCCATTGAACGAGGCTGTATGTGCTTCTCCACAAGCGTTCTCTTCAACAGTCTTGCTTCCGCTGAAAATTTCGCCGACGTCTGCCCAACTGAGGATAGTGTAGGGACACAAATGGCAAAAAGTGAAAAGGTTATAGTTAAATTGATTTGATTAAGCCAACACATTCCAATACGACTCTTTTGCCTCAAAAAATTTCCGAAAAATAATGAAATTCCCGTCTCATGAGGAATGCATACCACGCTGAAATTTTAAAATCCATCCAAAAGCACGCAGGAAGGGCTACGAAGCACACTTTCTCCGACACTTACCTGGGAAACAACCACCCCCGGTACCCAATCAGCGCACCTGTATTACGAAAGATTGCGAAGGATTGGATGCGCAATCACCGTGACCTGAGCCCAGTTGAATTTGCTGCATTGCTGGAAGGGCTCATAAAAGCACCATCATCTACCGAAAAGTGTATGGCGGGAATTCTCCTTGATGCGTCCACGAAGGAGCAACGACAATTCGATCCAAAACGTTTTGACAACTGGCTTGACCATCTCGACGGTTGGGCAGAGATCGACACTGTCTGCACCGGAAAATACACGATAACAGAGATCACCGGTCAATGGAAGAGTTGGAAATCACTGATCATAAAATTTTCAAAGAGCAAGAACATAAATAAACGAAGAGCATCGCTTGTACTTTTTTGTTCACCCTTGCGAAGCGTCAAAGATGAACGGATGGCAGAGCTCGCGTTAGCTACCGTCGATCGTTTAAAAAGTGAAAAGTCGATCCTGATCACCAGAGCAATTTCATGGTTGCTGAGGAGCATGGAAAAACTCTATCGGGAAAAGCTGCAACTCTTTCTAAAAGAGAATTCGGCTACTCTGCCAAAGGTCGCTGTCCGTGAGACGATGACAAAACTTACTACAGGTTTAAAGGGTGGGGCGCGAACCAATCGTAAAGTTGGCAAGCTCAAACGTGGTCCGGGCACAACCCAACGTTGAGTAAATAAATCAACACATCGGGAAAATAACCAACTGCCAACCTCGAAAATGAGGTTGTGCAACAATCTACTCACATGGTATCAGATTTGCGTCTTACAGCGTGAACCAAAGTTTTACTACTATGAACAAGTTTGATCAGGATAATTTTTCCGGAGAAAACCATGAGGGCAATAAAGCAAATATCCCATTACGGTTTCTTACTGCGTCTTCAGTGATCGGTGACAAAGTCTACAACCCCGCTGAAGAGCGACTCGGAACAATCAAAGACATTATGCTAGACCTCAGCGGCGGGAAGATTGAGTATGTCGTTGTTGAAATGGGTGGTTTCCTTGGAATAGGAGAAAAATATTTCGCAATTCCATATCCGCTGTTAAAGGTCGATCCTGCTAATGAAAGATTTGTCCTCAATCAGAATAAGGAAACGCTGATGAATGCTCCAGGCTTCGACAAGGACCACTGGCCAGAAACAAATGCACACTTCAGTTCCTCGAATGAATATTGGGGAGGATTTATGGGTGCGAATACGGGATCCGAACCCTTTTAGGATCGACTTCTTTTCTGCATGACGATACAAATGCAAATACAATGGCTATTTGTGCTGGCAATACCTGTGGCTTGCGTTGCGTGGACCATTACTCATGAGGAGGTGTTCAAAGAACCTCGGGAGTATTGCATTAATCAAAGCAAGAGCGGAAGTACTTTGTTAAAAAGAAAGTTCTTCTATCTTTTTACATGCGAGTATTGCTTTAGCCATTACGTTACAGCGGCGTTCATATTTCTCACAGAGTACAAATTGCTGCTCGACGACTGGAGAGGTTACATTATTTCAGGATTTGCCGTTGTCTGGATAGCAAACATCTACATGAGCCTCTTTGGATTGATCCGGACAGATCTTAAGAAGGAAAAGACCCAGGTCAAGGCGTTGGAGAATGAGGTTGAGAGGGAGAGTGAGAAGGAGGAGGTTGAGAGTGAAGTGGGGAAATAGTTTAGCTAGGTACCGGGATAGCTTGGTACCCAGGAACCCAGGTAGCCAGGTTGCCTTTACTTCACTTCATTAATTTCTAAGATAACACTGGTCCTCGACAGGCTGACATCGGGGTTTATTCCGACCTTCATTAAGAAATCGCCTGAGTATCTTGCAGCAGGATCGATGGGTGATTTTCGCCCTGGATAAATATTGAGCTCTTTGATTGAATACTTTTTCTTCGGATCAAGGCCGGCGAGCTTCACGGGCTTCAGCGTCTCCGTTAATCGTTGGCGATTGTTGACAAGATAGTTGAATACCACCGCCTTGCTTTTCGAATTATCGACGTACATCAGCGATGCGATTGCGTTTTCGTGTGGATTCACAAGACGAAAGAGATCACCATGCCATACGATGTTTTTGAAAGAGTTGTAATTGCTCACCGCCTCCTTGGCAAAGCGTTTGTCATCCGCGCTGAGCTCACTCGCTACGATATCAAATCCTAACTTTCCCATACTTGCCACATCCGTACGAAACTTCAGCGGCTGCTTACCCCAATCGGTGACGTGATTGTCTGTCACGATGGAAGGAAAGAAATAAGAATAGTCCCATTGCATGAAGATGCGTTCGACTGGCTCTGTGTCATCGCTAGGCCAGAACTCCGTAAAATATTTTAGCAATTCATAATCGCCACGGCCGCCGCCACCTGAGCATAACATCATCGGAACTTTCGGATATTTTACTCTCAGGCGTTGCAGCACACTGTAAAGTCCGCGAACGTATTCAACATACAGGTGTGATTGAGGGATCTGCTTTTTGTTCAGGTGAGCCGAGTAAGCATTGAAGATAACGGCATTGCAATCCCATTTTATAAAAGCAAGCTCAGGATTTTTTGTGAACAGGTTGTCGACGACACCGAATACAAAATCCTGCACTTCAGGATTCGACAGATCAAGTACGAGCTGATTGCGATAGTATACTTCGGGTCTTTCCGGCTGTCGTATTACCCAGTCAAGGTGCTTTTCGTAAAGCTCACTTTTTGGATTTACCATCTCGGGTTCGATCCAGATTCCAAACTTCACCCCTTCTTTCTTTGCTTCCTGAACCAGGTATCCTATTCCGTGGGGCAACTTTTTCGTATTTTCCTGCCAATCCCCAAGCCCTGCAGTGTCACCGTTGCGCGGGTATTTATTTCCAAACCACCCATCATCCAATAAAAAAAGATCTACACCAAGATCTTTTGCATCCTTGTATAGGGAAGTTAGCTTGGCTTCATCAAAATCAAAATAAGTTGCCTCCCAGTTATTCAAAAGAGTAAGCCGCTGGCCTTCTCCATCGAGCACACGATACTTCCGGGCCCAGGCGTGAAGATTCCGGCTTGCTTTACCGGTGCCGCTATCTGACAATGCGTAGATTAAAGAAGGTGTTTTAAAAACCTGGTTCGGTGCAAGCGAATATTCCGACGCGAACGGATTTATGCCCGCGATCAATCGAAGGTTTTCATACGCATCCACCTCAAAGTCGATCTTAAAATTTCCGCTCCAGGCGATCTGACCTAGAAGCACATCGCCTTCGTTTTCTTGCGCTGGTTGATCAAAGCCTACAATAAAATTCGAGGATTGAAGCAGCATAGCGCGTGCTCCAAGTTTTGTGTCGATCGACCGGGTCCCACGTTCAAGTTTGGTTTCCGCAGGCTGCATTTCTTTTGCCCACATGTTGTGAAATGTCCTCAGGTAGAAGTCGCGGTCCGCGAAATACAGATTGGCAGAAGCGTACTTTTGTATCAACACCGGCTTTTTTTCCGTGTGTTGTATTTCAGTCCACTGTTCGATCACATTTTCATTCTTCCAAGACTTGTAGAACAGCGTAACCTGAAAGGGATAAACATTATCTTTTAACACAATTTTTGTCAGCGTTGTGTTTCCATCGATCTGTTCCTGACTATGGGTGGAATATTTCAACTCAAGCGATGTATTACCGTCAGGATGCTTCACCTGGATTGCTGGTTCAGCGAGGTTCCAGGTTCCGGCGCTGGTATATGCCGCATTGTAGATTCCTGCGTTTTCATCATCCAGGCGATTCACTTTAGATGAGGTGGTGTACTCAGAGGGCGACAGCAGGCGTTTGCCAAAGTATACGGTACGTAAAAGGTTATTCTTGTCGGTCTGAAGCACTATAGCATGATCACTTGTTTCGATAGGAATAGTTACGGACTGAGAGTGCAGTTGGAATGAAAATAAAACAAATAAGATGGAGGTGAAGAGGGTTGGAAGGGGGTTGTTAATTTTAAAATTCATGGGTGCGTTTCTAATATTGTGCTGCTAATGGGTGTGGGGGTGGGTGTGTGTTTTACCGCAGAGACGCAAGGGACGCTGAGTAGGCAAGAGGGAGTTTCACCCTCAAGCCTCTCACAGAACCGTACGTGAAACTCTCGCTTCATACGGCTCGTG